>OUMC01000005.1_pt1 | contig 25466 bp, 20 predicted proteins | sample 1690821 | NCBI WGS metagenome assembly OUMC01 (sample SAMEA3914812, study PRJEB12502) | metagenome | biome: forest; material: soil | place: Canada | collected 2011-07-07 | depth 0.1 m
GCCTGATGCGCGCTCAATGGCTCGGCAAGTGTGCCTAGGTAAAACAAACTGGCCATTCCTGCCGTCACATCGATAACGCCGTGCATCGCAATATTTCGCACTCCATGCTGCACCATCAGCGCCTTCCATTCCCTCTGTTCCGGATTTAATTCGCTATCGTCCAGTTCGGAAATAGTGACATACATGGGTTCGCGTTGCCGCTTCCACAGCGGCAAAAGCAAATTATTCGTCGCGCAAGAAATGGAAACCAATGCTTCCATCATTTCCGGGGGACAGCCGAAACCGAGGCGATGCCCATGCGCCGTAGTCCCGAGATTGCCAATCCCGCACACGCTCATCTTATGCGGGATGAAGCCGCCGACAAAAAAGCGGACGATTTCTTCGAGATGCTCGACAGTGCCGGCATTGCGGCACTTCTCAAGCGTGCTGAAAATAAAATTTCTCTCGACTGTGCTTAACATCCATTACTCCATTTCGACAGATTGTGCAAAACCTACCTGCCACTTGAACCGCGCCTAGAGATTTCTTCGGCTAGTGCATGCTGCTTAAAGGCAATAATTATTATCACAGAAATTATACAAACTTATACCTGTCAATTCATGCAACCCCTTTACAATACAATAAGTTACATCGGACAATCAATCAAAACTCATGGCAAAGCCCCTAGCCGGCTACTTCTGAAAGGAATCGTTCCATGCAGGAAAAATTGAATGCAGAATTTTTCAATGTCTTCGGTCACGACTATTTGCCGGGATTAGTGGGTGTTGTCATCAAGCAGGTAGGAGAAAATTATCTGCTCGCCGAACTTCCGGTACAAAAGACCGTCATGGCGCCGAACGGCTATTTACATGCCGGCACCGTGGTCAGCCTTGCCGACACCGCTTGCGGATACGGCTGCTTCGCAAATCTTCCCGAAGGTGCGAGTAATTTCACCACAATCGAATTGAAAAGCAATTTCATGGGTACCGCACGCGACGGCACGGTCACTTGCGAAGCCAAGGCCATCCATACCGGCCGCACCACGCAAGTCTGGGACGCGGTTGTGACGCATCAGGAAACAAAAAAGCTGATCGCGACGTTTCGCTGCACGCAAATGATACTGTGGCCGAAATAAGCGCTGCCACGTATGCCTTGAATTACGGACTACAATATCGATTATCTCTCGCCATCTTCTCGATTGAGCCGCCATGAATCAACTTGAACAACTGAAGCAATACACGACCATCGTCGCCGACACCGGCGATTTTCAAACGATGAAAGCGTTTGCGCCGCGCGATGCGACAACCAATCCTTCACTTATCCTGAAGGCGGTGCAAAAGGATGAATACACGCCATTGCTGGAAAAGGCGGTGCGTGAGCACGGCAGTAAAAGCAACGCCGAAATTACCGATCACTTGCTGATAACATTCGGCCTGGAAATCCTGAAAATCGTTCCCGGCCGCGTTTCCACGGAAACCGATGCGCGCCTGTCCTTCGACACCGCCGGCATCATCGCGAAGGGCCGCGCCTTGATCGCGCTGTATCAAGCAGCCGATATTCCACGGGAACGAATTTTAATCAAGATCGCCTCGACCTGGGAAGGTATCCGCGCGGCCGAAGTGTTGGAACGCGAAGGCATCCATTGCAATATGACGCTATTGTTCGCATTGCCGCAAGCCGTCGCCTGCGCGGAAGCCCGCGCCACGCTGATTTCTCCGTTCGTCGGCCGCATTTACGACTGGTACAAAAAATCGACTGGCCAGGAATATAGCGGCGCTGATGATCCTGGCGTGCAATCTGTCCAGCGTATCTATAACTACTATCGCAAATTCGGCTATCCGACGGAAGTGATGGGCGCGAGCTTTCGCAATACCTCGCAAATCACGGAACTGGCGGGTTGCGATTTGTTGACGATCAGCCCGGAATTATTGCAAAAGCTGGCGGAATCGAATGCGCCTGTTACGCGCAAACTGACTGTTGACTCTGCAAAATCAGCAGATGTCGAAAAACTGTCACTGGACGAAATCCGTTTCCGCAGCATGCTCAACGACGACGCGATGGGTACCGAGAAATTGGCGGAAGGAATCCGTCTGTTTTGCGCGGACGCCGTCAAGCTGGAAAAGATGATCGAGGCACTGCGCTAGGCCTTCGGCGATTGCAAGGCTTGCACTGCAATCGCCATCGCACTGGCATTCTCACCGCCCTGCTTCTGTAAGCCGGTGATCACACCGGCGCGATCAACTGTCGGACGGTTCTGGCTGACTTTCCATTTGCCAACCAATTTCTTGATGGGCATTTCGATCCCCACAATCGCCGACAGCATTTTCTCAATGTAGTCGGCGGGGGCGTCGGACACTTTCCAAGGCGCCGCTTGCGACGCTTCATAGCGGTCAGTCAGGCGCCCGACCAACGCCCGCAGCCACGCCGGATCTTCGATGATCGTCATTGCACCGCTGGCGTGTACCACCATGTAATTATAGGTTGGCACAACCTGACCATTGTCCTGCTTGGTTTGATACCAGTTCGGTGAGATATAGGCCTGCGCCCCCTGGAACACCGCCAACGCATCGACATCTTTGGAGAATTCCCGCCATACCGGATTATTGCGGGCGACGTGCGCGCGCAAGGTACCGTAGGGCGCCGGCTCGGGATCAATCTCGAACGGAATATGATTGGCTTCAAGCCCGCCTGCGGATAGCGTCACCAAGGTACCGAGGCCGTAATCGCGTATCAACTGATGCAATACTTCGACGCGGGATTCCTCAAAATGTGCAGGCAGGTACATGTCCGATTACCTCCAGGTTATCAGCTTAAGTTATCAGTTCAAATCACCTTGTCGTGGCGCAAGCGATCGATTTGCGCCGCGTCGTAACCGAGCGCCTTCAATACTTCCTCATTATGCTCGCCCAGCGCCGGTCCCAACCAGTTGGTAACGCCAGGCGTGGCGGACAATTTTGGCGTAATCGCCGGCAATTTAATCGGCGTGCCATCCTTGAATGCATGCTGCTCGAACATCTGGCGCGCCAGGAATTGCGGGTCGCTCATCATGTCGCGCACCGAGTAGATCTTGCCGACCGGAACGTCTGCGGATTTGAGAATCGCCAATGCCTGCTCAATCGATTGCGTGCGGCACCAGGCCTGTATCGCGGTGTCGATTTCTGCTGTGCGTGGCACGCGGCCATCGTTGCGCGTGAGTCCGGGGTCATCTGCCATATCTTGCCGACCAATTGCCACCATCAGGCGCTTGAATATGGCATCGCCATTGCCGGCGATGACGATATTCTCGCCGTCTTGCGTGGTATAAGTATTGGAGGGAACGATGCCTGGCAAAGCGCCGCCGGTGCGCTCGCGCACTACGCCGGCATGATCGTATTCCGGCACCAACGACTCCATCATATTGAACACCGACTCATACAGGGCGACATCGACCATCTGCCCCTGCCCTGCCACGCATTGCGCACCTGACGCGCCGTTCCAGCGACCGCCGGTCACGTCGCGATGGCGCAAGGCCATCATCGCGCCGATCACGCCATGCAAGGCGGCGACCGAATCGCCGATCGAGATGCCGACCCGCACCGGCGGCCGGTCCGGGTGGCCAGACACATAGCGCAACCCACCCATCGATTCGCCAATCGCGCCGAATCCCGGCAAATCTTTCATCGGGCCGGTCTGGCCGTAACCCGATAAGCGCACCATGATGGTGGCCGGGTTTTCCGCTTTCAACTGCTCATAGCCGAGCGACCATTTTTCCAGCACGCCGGGCCGATAATTTTCGATGATGATATCGGCTTCCAGCGCCAGGCGACGCGCGATCTCCTGCCCGCGCGGGTCTTTCATGTTCAGGGTGAGACTCTTCTTGTTACGTGCCTGCACCGACCACCACAAAGACGTGCCATCCTTCAATACGCGCCACTGGCGGATCGGATCGCCGCCTTCCGGTGATTCGATCTTGATCACGTCGGCGCCGAATTCGGCTAGCATCCGCGAGCAAAACGGGCCGGCAATCAAGGTGCCGAGTTCTAATACTTTGATGCCTGCCAGCGGGCCTTTTGCTGATGACGATTTTTCCATGCTATTCAGGAATTCCTTCTATGCCGTGCGCCGATCCAGCATCGCACGCGCGATCGTCCCGGCATCTACATATTCCAGTTCGCCGCCAACCGGCACGCCGCGCGCCAAACGGCTCACCTTGAGGCCGCGTGCTTTCAAGGTTTCGCTGATGTAGTGAGCGGTCGCTTCGCCTTCGTTGGTGAAATTGGTCGCCAGCACCACTTCGTTGACGACGCCGTCAGTGGCACGGGCAATCAGCTTTTCCAGATGAATGTCTTTCGGGCCGATGCCATCCAGCGGCGACAAGCGCCCCATCAGCACGAAATACAAACCCTTGTAAGTCAAGGTCTGTTCGATCATCAACTGATCGCCGGGCGTTTCAACCACGCACAGCAACGCGGGCTCGCGTTCGTCGTCGAGGCAAGTCTCGCACACTTCATGCTCGGTGAAGGTATTGCACTTCGCGCAATGATGGATTTGCGCCACCGCCTGCGACAACGCGCGCCCCAGCATCGCCGCGCCATCGCGATCGTGCTGCAACAGATGGTAAGCCATCCGTTGCGCAGACTTCGGCCCGACGCCAGGCAAGCGGCGCAAGGCCTCAGTCAGGAATTCCAGACTGGATGGCGACTTCATTGGTGATGCTCCACCATCATGCGATTTTCATTCACGAATTATCCGCAACTCAGAATGGCATCTTGAAGCCGGGTGGCAGCGGCAAGCCAGCCGTCATGCCTGCCATTTTCTCTTGCGACAGCGCTTCCGCCTTGCGTACTGCGTCGTTGAATGCGGCTGCTACCAGGTCTTCCAGCATGTCCTTGTCGTCGCCCAGCAATGAGGGATCGATGGCAACGCGCTTGACGTCGTTCTTGCAGGTCATGATGACCTTGACCAAGCCGGCGCCGGATTGTCCTTCGACCTCGATCAAGGCAAGTTGATCCTGCATTTTCTTCATATTGTCTTGCATCGCCTGGGCTTGCTTCATCAGCCCTGCCAATTGGTTCTTCATCATAATTTTCTCCTGGTTAGTAGAGTGAACGTATCAAGGGGCAAGCTGAATATTCCAGGTCAATGCAGTCGGAGATATTCAGCTATCAATATTTTTCAGTTGGGCCTGATAGAACCGGGCATGATCGTCGCTCCGAATTCCTGCTGCATCTTTTGCACGAATGGATCACTTTGGAATAAATCTTCGGTCCGCTTCTGCAGCGCGTCCCGATCCGCCAGTGCAACCACGTTCGCCGTATGCTCAACCGCGCCGATTTCCGTTTCGACCCGCACATTACGGCCGAAGCGCTCGGTCAAGGCAGTCGCAAGTTTGTCGACGCTGCCGGCTGCCCGCAAGGTCTCCACCGCAACGCGCAAACGGAACAACGGATTGTCGTTAGCCATGTCGCAACTGATCAATTCGCTTTGCTGCGCAAGCTGTTGGGCTACCCCACGCACTGGCAGGGATGCCGCTAGCGTAGGCCAGTTGCCATCCCAATCAAGCGCAGCAACTGGCTGCGGATCAAACGGACGCGAAGTCTTGACCGTCACATGGGGGACTTGAGCAACTTCCGCTATCTGCACCTCTTGCACTATTTGCTCGGTGCGCAGGGGCTGTGCAACGTCTGCTTGCGGCGCACTGTTTTTTACTTCCGCGCCGCTAGGGAAATCATAAGGCGGCGGTTCCGATGACGATTGCTCGTCCAGCCAAGGCGGTGCCGAACTAGGGATCGGGGCCTCGGCACGCGGGCGCATCGCTGCCGGCGGCGACATCGCTGGTGCCGTTGCCACTCTTGCTGCTGGAGGATTCGCTGCCGGAGCGGCCATTGGCGCGCCCTTTGCCCCGCCGCGTGCGGCTTCCAAGGCTGCACGGGCCGGGCTCATCGCGGCAGCCGGCCTAGTGACAGGCGCACTGGCGACTGCGGCTTGCGGTGCCGCGCTCAAGCGCGCCGCCGGTGCCGGCGCCGCTGCTGGAGCACTCGCGCGCACGTCCGGACCGCCGACGCCTGGCCGGAATGCCAGCATGCGCAGCAAGGTCATCGAGAAACCGGCATATTCGTCAGGCGCCAAGCCAAGTTCATTGCGGCCATGCACTACGATCTGGTAAAACAGTTGAATCTCTTCGGCATCGAACAAGCCGGCAAGGCGCAAGATGTCGCTGCGCTCCGGCAAGTCTTCAGGCACGGCGGATGGCACGGTCTGCGCGAGCGCAATCCGATGCAATAAGCCGCCAAGGTCTTGCAAAGCACCGTTGTAGGACAAGCTGCGCGTCGCCATTTCGTCGGCCACCGCCAGCAAGCCGGAGCCGTCATTGGCCGCCAACGCATCCAGCACCCGGATCAGATAGGATTGATCGAGCGCACCGAGCATCCCCTGCACGGCTTCCAGCGTCACCTTGCCGGCGGCATAGGCAATGGCCTGGTCGGTCAACGACAAGGCATCGCGCATCGACCCGTGCGCACCCTGCGCCAGCAAACGCAGAGCCGGGGTTTCAAATTCGATCACTTCCTGCCCCAGAATATTGTCAAGATGGCTGACGATATGGCCGGGCGGCATTTGCTTCAAGTTGAACTGCAGACAGCGCGACAATACCGTGACCGGAATTTTTTGCGGATCGGTCGTCGCCAAGATGAATTTGACGTGCTCAGGCGGCTCTTCCAGCGTTTTCAACATCGAGTTGAACGCATGATTGGTGAGCATGTGTACTTCGTCGATCATGTAGACCTTGAAACGCGCATTCGACGGCGCATACACCGCCTGCTCCAGCAATTGCGCCATTTCATCGACACCGCGATTGGAGGCGGCATCCATTTCAATGTAGTCGACAAAACGACCGGCATCGATGGCCACGCAGGCATCGCACACACCGCAAGGTTGCGCAGTGATGCCAGTCTCACAATTGAACGACTTGGCCAGGATACGCGACAAGGTGGTCTTACCGACCCCGCGCGTGCCGGTGAACAAATAAGCATGGTGCAAACGCTTCTGCTCCAGCGCGTGCGTCAAGGCCCGCACCACGTGCTCTTGCCCAACCAGGGTTTCAAAGCTTTTCGGACGATATTTGCGGGCTAGTACTTGGTAAGACATTATGGATGCCAAGATATAAAGGGTGACAGCATTTTACCCGACCTAGCGCTTCGTTTTGCAGTCGATTGCAGTTCACGCGTCGGGTAAGGGTTTGAGCTGGCTTTCCATGGATGCGAGATAACCGTGAACCAGCGCGCCAAGTTGCTTTCGAAACAAGGGTGTCGCGACTGTTTCCGGCCTGCACATCAGGGTTTGATACAGCAAACCATACACGGCCGCATGCACGACATAGGCCGCTTCGTGCACGGTGGCGTCGTCGAACCGCGCCGCTGACGCCGCTATTGCCTGCGCCCAAAGATCGACGAAATGCTGGTAGAGCGATTGATAAGCCTCGGCGTCCGAAATCTGCCGCTCCAGAAAAATCAAGGCGGACCATTGTTGCGGTTGATCGCTATGCAAGACGACAAATTCATCCAGCAAGGCATTCACCATTTCAGCCAGCGGCTTGCCACGCATTGCCTCAATGCATGCCAGGCTGTGCGTGCCCACACCCTTGAAACGCTGATGGATGCAATTCGCCGCAATGGCCTTCTTGCCGGGAAAGTGTTCGTAGACGGTTCCCAGGCCGACGCCGGCGACTGCGGCGATGTCGCGTATCGTCAGGCGGGCATAGCCTTTTTCCAGCAAAAGCCGAACAAAGGCTTCCAGAATCGCATTTTGCGTCATTCGGGATCGCTCCTGGACCGGGCGGCGGCGGGGCTGCAAGGGATTATGCGTCAATACCTGTTTCTTTCACAAAAGACGAACACCTGATGAACTCACAAGCGATAGACTACTCTTTTCAGGAAGCACACAAAACTATCAGGAGACCAACCATGCAATGGCCAACCCACGAAGTCACCAATCAGGTGCCACTGCTGCAAGATTACAATATTTTCACTTCCGATATCGCATTAAGCGAAGGCGTACAGCGCGAACAAGCGGGCTGGCATAGCGAAAATCTGGCCCGCCTGGGCGCCGAACTCGGCAGCGCGGAAGTATTGCGCCTGGGTGAGCTGGCCAATCATCACACGCCTGAATTGGTAACGCATGATCGCACTGGACGACGCGTCGATCAGGTGGAATTTCACCCAAGCTGGCATGAATTGCTAACGCTGGTGCGGCGCGAAAACCTGCATGCGCTGCCGTGGATGCAAGCCAAGCCCGGTGCACAAGTCGCACGTGCTGCGGGTTATTTTCTGCAAGGACAGGTCGAAGGCGGCAGCCTGTGTCCGATCACGATGACCTTCGCCTCCATTCCCGTACTGCAAAACGAACCTGCCTTATTTGCCGGCCTGAAAGATAAATTATTTTCCTCGCGGCACGATTCACGCGACCTGCCGCTAGAGCAAAAATATTCGATCATGATCGGCATGGGCATGACCGAAAAGCAAGGCGGCTCGGATGTCCGCTCCAACACCACGAAGGCAGTGCCGTTGAATGGCGAAGGAAGTGGAGCAGGACGCGGCGCGGCGTACGCATTGACCGGCCACAAATGGTTCTTTTCGGCACCGATGTGCGACGCTCATCTGGTACTAGCGCGCACCGAAGGTGGATTATCGTGCTTTTTCGTGCCGCGCTGGCGCCCTGACGGCAGCAAGAATGCGATCCTGATTCAACGCCTGAAAGACAAGCTCGGCAATCGCTCCAACTCCAGCAGCGAAGTCGAATTCCAGGATGCCTATGGCGTCATGGTCGGCGAAGAAGGACGCGGCATCCCCACCATCATCGAAATGGCGAATCACACCCGTCTTGACTGTGTAATCGGCAGCGCCGCCATGATGCGGCAGGCGTTTGCGCAGGCGGCGCATCACGCCAGCCATCGCAGCGCATTCGGCCGTCCGCTGATCGAGCAGCCATTGATGCGCAACGTGTTGTCCGACCTGGCCTTGGAAAGCGAAGCCGCTACCTTATTGATGCTGCGCCTGGCGCGCGCTTTCGAAGCGGTGGACGACCCCTTGCAGCGCGCCTGGCGGCGCATCGTGACACCGGCTGCGAAATTCTGGATCTGCAAGCGCGCGCTCGAATTTACCGGCGAGTGCATGGAAGTCTGGGGCGGCAACGGTTACGTCGAAACCGGGCCGATGGCGCGGCTGTATCGCGAAGCGCCGGTCAATTCAATCTGGGAAGGCTCGGGCAATGTGATGTGCCTGGACGTATTGCGGGCGATTGAGCGCGACCCGGAAGGCATCAAGCTGCTGTTGGATGACTTGATGATAGCGGGCACCAATGCCGGTATGCGGCAATTGCTGGCTGGTTTGCGCGAAGATCTCAGTGCAGCGCCGGATCAAAGGGAAATGCTGGCACGTCGTTTCGCGCAGCGCCTGGTATTGGCGGCGCAAGGCAGCCTGATGCTGCAACACGCACCAAGCCTGCATGCGGAAGTATTTATCGCCAGCCGCATCGACGGCGAATGCGGACGCGTATACGGCTGTTTGACCGCAGATTCAGTGCAAGCAGAGATATTGCAGAGGGCGTGGCCGACCATCTAAACGGTCGGCATCGATTGATTGAGGCGGTGCTGAAAAAACCGCTTCAATTGAAAATCAGAGGCGAGCCTTGTCTGCGGCACTTGTGGGGAATAGCTGTGGCTGCTTCGTTCCCGACCTGACCAGGTTGGCCATGCCACAATGCGCAGGGGCCCGCCGACCGGAATTCTACCAGCAAAGCGGGCCTCGCGCTTGGCCAAGCGCTGAATTCAGTCAAAATTAATATCTGACAAGCACGAGAAGCCCGAACTACAGGCCCAGTTCCTGCCAGATTTGGTCCACCTTCGCCTTCACATCAGCGCTCATGGAAATCGTTCGCCCCCACTCGCGACTGGTTTCGCCCGGCCACTTGTTGGTCGCGTCGATCCCCATCTTGCTGCCTAGGCCGCTGACCGGCGAGGCGAAATCCAGATAATCGATCGGCGTATTGTCCACGAGCACGGTGTCGCGCGTCGGGTCGACACGGGTGGTAATCGCCCAGATGACCTCTTTCCAATCGCGGATATTCACGTCCTCGTCCACCACCACGATGAATTTCGTGTACATGAATTGGCGCAGGAAACTCCAGACGCCAAACATGACCCTCTTGGCGTGGCCGGCATACGACTTCTTCATTTGCACCACCGCCATGCGGTAGCTGCAGCCTTCCGGCGGCAAATAGAAATCGGTGATTTCAGAGAATTGCTTTTGCAGTAGAGGAACGAATACTTCGTTCAAGGCCAAGCCTAAAATCGCCGGTTCGTCGGGCGGTTTGCCGGTATAGGTCGAGTGGTAAATCGGGTCACGACGCATCGTGATGCGGTCGATCGTAAACACCGGGAATTGATCCTGCTCATTGTAATAACCGGTGTGGTCGCCATACGGCCCTTCCAACGCATGCTCATAGCCGCTTGGATGATTTTCGTCGGGATAGATATGACCCTCAAGAACAATCTCGGCGGAGGCCGGCACCCGCAACTCGCTGCCGATAGCCTTGACCAATTCGGTGCGGCTGCCGCGCAGCAAGCCGGCGAATTGATATTCGGACAAGCTGTCCGGCACCGGCGTCACGGCCCCAAGAATGGTGGCAGGGTCGGCGCCAAGCGCCACCGCGATCGGATACGGCTGGCCGCGATTGATCAATGCATGCTCGCGAAAATCCAGCGCGCCGCCCCGTTGCGCCAACCATCGCATGATCACCTTGTTACGGCTCAGCACTTGCTGTCTATATATACCGAGGTTCTGGCGCTTCTTGTGCGGCCCCTTGGTAATGACCAGGCCCCAGGTAATCAAGGGTGCAATATCGCCCGGCCAGCAATGCTGGATCGGCAACTTCGCCAGATCAACGTCATTACCTTCCCATACGATATCGTGGCACGCAGCGGAACGCTGTTCCTTGGGCGCCATATCCCATAAGGATTTAAGCAATGTGCCGAGCCCCAGCACATCCTTGAATCCAGCCGGCGCTTGTGGTTCTTTCAAGCTTGCCAGCAAATGCCCGATGCGGCGCAATTCACTGACATCTTCGGCGCCCATGCCCAGCGCAACACGGCGCGGCGTGCCGAACAAATTACCTAATACAGGGATCTTATGTCCGCTCGGCTTGTCGAATAGGAGTGCCGGGCCAGCAGCGCGTAATGTCCGATCGCAAATCTCGGTCATTTCAAGATATGGCGAAATAGGCATCGAAATGTGTTTTAACTCGCCCAATCGTTCCAATTGGGCAATAAAATCGCGTAAATCTGAATATTTCATGTTTTTTTCGTGTTTTTCGATTGTCGACTCTATTACTTAACTATTTCGCCCAAGTAGTTGATTTTATTGAATTTTGTTGCAATGCAGCGAAAAAAGTAAGACATATAAGTAATAGAAATTGCTTTTTATAGTATTGACTTGATATAAACCCACTCCTACAATTCGAACAACTTGATTGAGATGCACTGCTTCGAAGACCGAACGCACCGCAAATTTGTAGTTCTCATCATTTCACGGGATCGGGGTCCCACATGACATTTTAAGGAGTGTTTTCGAAAGGCGTCAGCCTTCCCCCCGAAAAAGTTGTTTGCCGCTGACAATGCGCCAACGGGCCGCTATCAGCATATTGCAAACAATCCGACGTCTACCGGGCGCGCCATGCGACGGTGGACGATGTTTCTGATTAACGGTCGGCACAAAAACCACGCAGGATGGTCTGCAGGGGTTCGTGCATGCCGCGACTATTCAGGAGTTTGAATGCTAAGTCGAATGAATGGGGCAACACTGTTTCTTGCCCAAACCAGAGCGCAGTCCAGCGAATGGACCGTGCTCGCTCGTAAGGCCGTAAAAGGGTTTCTCACCACTGCACATCGCGCATTGCTGCTGCTCGGCGTTACCGCCATCACCGCATTGTGCATGATGTTTTTCAATCCGAATCTTGCCGACCGGCTCAAAGCCCTGTCGCCTTTTGCCGAAACCGTCAAAATTCAACCTGTCGCGGCCGTAGCGCCACCATTGACCGATCTGATGGATGCTCCAGCCAAGCCGCTGACCGTCGCTTCCGCCACGTTTAACGCGCCAACGATGACCACTGGCGACTTTAAATACATGGGCACCCCTGAGCAACAGCATTTGGTGACCAATTGGTTATCAAAACGCTACCATGTCGCCGGTGATGCAGCCAACATGCTGGTTTCAGCCTCTTATTCAACCGCTCGGGAAACCAAACTCGATCCGCTCTTGATCCTGGCCGTGATGTGTATTGAATCGGGTCTCAATCCGTTTGCCGAAAGCCCTATGGGTGCGCAAGGCTTGATGCAGGTGATGTGGAAGGTCCATCATGCGCGGTTCGACGACTTGGGCGGCGTCAAGGCAGCATTGAATCCGGCCGCCAATATCAGGGTCGGTGCGCTGATCCTGCGTGATTTCGTGGTTCGTGGCGGTTCGGTCGAGGCCGGACTCAAGTCCTACGTTGGCGCAGCCGCCTTTGATAACGATGCAGGCTACGGCGCCAAGGTGCTGGCTGAGTATCATCGACTGCAGGAAGTCTCGATCGGCAAGAATGTGCCGACCACGTTTACACCGGTTGCCACCACCGCCTTGAAACAACGCACGGCCGATAATGCGACCGACGGCAAGCCAGCGGAAACACAAATCGAACCGAACTCAGCAGCATTAACACCTAAGCAACAGGTTAAAGCGATCCAGTTCGCGGCGTTGTAAACGGGGTTATATATATAGAAGTTACAGCCCGACCGCCTTGGCGATCGGGCTTTTTTACTTATGAGCGGCAAAGAAGCGCCGCATGCGCGCCACTGCCTCTTGCAGGTTTTCGATGGAAGTCGCGTAGGACAGGCGAATGTAGTTATGCGCCGTATAAGGCCCGAAATCCAGCCCTGGTACCAGCACCACTCCTGCCTCGTTGAGCAAGTCGATCGTCAGGCGGTCGGCATCGTCACTGAGTGCCGAGCAATCTGCGTATACATAGAATGCGCCGTCTGGCGTGACCGGCACCTTGAAACCCAATTCCCGCAGGGCAGGCACGATAAAATCTCGGCGCCGCCGGAATTCGGCTTTGCGCTCTTCATAGACGGCGAGCGATTCGGGCAGGAAGCAGGCCAAGCCGGCATGTTGGGCAATGCTCGATGGACAAATGAACAAATTCTGCGCCAGTTTTTCGATCTGCGGCACCAGGCTCTCCGGCACCACCAGCCAGCCGAGTCGCCAGCCGGTCATGTTGAAATATTTGGAAAAGCTGTTGATCACGATCACGTCTTCGCCCAGAGACAAGGCGGAAAACGGCACGGCGTCGTAGCTCAGCCCCTGATAGATTTCATCGACAATGGTAAAACCGTGACGCTCACGCACGGTCGCCACGATTTTGCTCAACTCATCATGCGTAATCGAGGTTCCAGTCGGATTGGATGGCGAAGCCAGCAGCACGCCGCGCGTTTCCGCCGACCAGTGTTCGCGCACCATCACGTCGGATAATTGAAAGCGATGCTGGGGACCGCTGGGAATCATCTTGGCGACACCGTCGAAGGCAGCCACGAAATGGCGGTTGCACGGATACGATGGATCCGGCATCAACACTTCCGCTCCCTTGTCGACCAGTGCAGCGCAGGCCAATAACAGTGCAGCCGAAGCACCTGCCGTCACAATGATGCGTGACGGCGCGATATCCAAACCGTAGACACGTTGATAATGTGCTGAAATCGCCGTCCGCAAGGCCGGAATGCCGGTGGCCGGCGTGTATTGCAACTTGCGGTCCGACATTGCCTGCGCTGCGGCAGCGACCACCGCTGGCGGCGCCGTGAAATCCGGCTCGCCGATCCCCATGTGGATGATATGCCGCCCCTGCTGTTCCAGCGCCGCCGCCATTTTGACCAATTCCATGACATGAAACGGATCGATGTGATCGAGACGGGAAGCCAGGTTCGTAAGATTCATGGTCATGATGATTTATCGGGAAGCTGTACGGATAAACATGTGGCACTGCGTCTATTACGAATGCGATCCCGCCGCCATCAGATCTTGACCGGCGGCAGCCGGCGCAACGATTTATTGTGCAGAACCAAGTTCGGTGCTGCGAACCGTGGCGGCGAGTTTATCCAACACGCCGTTGACGTACTTGTGGCCATCGATACCGCCGAATGACTTAGTCAATTCGACTGCTTCATTGATGACCACTTTGTAGGGAATTTCCGGATGATTCTGCAACTCGAAAGCGCCAATCAGCAATGCGGCATGCTCGACCGGCGACAATTGATCGATCGGCCGGTCAATCAACGGCGCCAGGCCGGCGCGCAATGCGACGACACTTTTGATTACGCCGTGCAACAGGGAATCGAAATGCTCCGCATCGGCCTTGTCAAAGCCGTGGGCTTCACGAATGTGGGCTTCGATGGCACCGGCGTCTTCATTGCTCAACAGCCATTCATAAATCCCTTGCAAGGCAAATTCACGCGCACGATGGCGCGGCGTACGATTCTTGCTCGGGTTGGCATGGACGGATTTTTGGGTCATGGCTCACAAACACCACCTGCAACATGACATCGGTGCAGGCGAAAAGGAAATTAAAAATATTCGCGGTGGCAGGTCAAAGCGTTGAAACCGGCACACCACGCAGCTCTACACTAACGGTGACACTTATTCTTCTTCAGTCGCTTCCGCCAGCTCCTCCAACGCCATTGTCAGATTAGCCATTTCGACCGCTACACGGGCAGCGTCGGTACCTTTTTCAGCCATCCGCACTTCGGCCTGCTCGTCGGTATCGGTGGTCAACACGGCATTGGCAATCGGAATACCGAAATCCAGGGCGACGCGGGTGATCCCGGCGCCGGATTCATTCGAAACCAATTCGAAATGATAAGTTTCGCCGCGAATCACCGCGCCAATCGCCACCAGCGCGTCAAATTGCATGGTTTCCGCCATTTTCTGCAGCGCCAACGGTATTTCGAGCGCCCCTGGAACCGTTACCTGCAGAATGTCTTCATCTTCGACACCCAAATGCTTTAATTCCGCCAGGCAGGCCGACAGCAGGCCATGGCAAACATCTTCATTAAAACGCGCCTGCACAATACCGATGCGCAAACCTTGTCCGGTCAAATTGGTTTCAAACAGTCCTACTGTCATGATATTTCCTTTGTTTGCGTGTGAAGTGACGTCGGGTCACTCAACATTCGGTTTCGCCTGATAGCCGACTACTTCAAGGTTGAAACCGGTCATCGATGGCATTTTCCTTGGGCTGGCCAGCAATTTCATCTTGCAGACGCCGAGATCCTTTAGAATCTGGGCGCCAATGCCATAGGTCCGCAAATCCATGCGCGAAGCGCGCAGCTGCGGGCGGGTACTCGGATCGTTCAAGGCCGCGAATTGCGCAAACATCTGTTCTGCCGACTCTTCGCAATTCAACAGCACCATGACACCGCATTCAGCGGCCTTGATCGCGGCCATCGCCGACGCCATATTCCAGGAATGCGTGGTTGCTTGCGTCTCCAGCATATCAAGAATCGATACCGGTTGGTGGACTCGCACCAAGGTTTCGCAGTGGGGAACAACATCGCCATGCACCAGCGCCAGATGGGCGCCGCCGCTCGGCTTGTCGCGGTAGGCAATCGCCCGGAACATGCCGTGCACGGTATGCATCTCGCGCTCGGCAATGCGCTCGACGATGCTTTCATGTTGGCTACGATAATGTATCAAATCGGCAATAGTGCCGATTTTCAAGCCATGTTCCTGCGCGAACTCGATCAAGTCCGGCAAGCGCGCCATGGTGCCGTCGTCCTTCATGATTTCGCAAATGACAGCCGCCGGGGTCAAGCCGGCGAGCTCGGCGAAGTCGCAGCCGGCCTCGGTATGACCGGCCCGCATCAACACCCCTCCCTTTTGCGCTTTCAGTGGGAAGATATGGCCGGGCTGGACAATATCGCTGGGCTTGGCGTTGCGGGCCACCGCTACCTGAACCGTTTTCGCACGGTCAGCTGCCGAAATGCCGGTGGTCACGCCCTCTGCCGCCTCAATCGACACCGTGAAGTTCGTGCCGTACGAAGTGCCGTTACGGGTCGTCATCATCGGCAAATTCAATTGCTCGCAATGCTCTGCGGTCAAGGTCAGGCAAATCAAGCCACGACCGAATTTAGCCATGAAATTGATTGCTTCCGGGGTGACGAATTCGGCGGCAAGCACCAGATCGCCCTCGTTTTCCCTATCCTCTTCGTCCACCAGCACAACCATGCGACCAGCACGGAGTTCGGTGACGATTTCCTGCGTTGTTGAAATTGACATAATTAAATCCTTGTAGACCGCTATTTTAAAGGATTTAATGACAATGCAGTTGAGTGAAAGGGGGATTGAGCAGTGCATCGCCTCATTGCAAGGCAGTCATTGCATTAGCAATTCGACATCCTACCCAGGAGTTAAATCAAACACAAGGCAAAATTCCTGCCTGCGACTTCAACTTTTATACAACAGAAAAGCCTAGATCGACATTCCACAATGGAGCGCCCATAAATTGCCGGACTTAAAAAATATTTACGGGGCCATGTTTAGCAATATTGACATGAGCAATCGAAAGCGGCGAGTTGTAATTATTTCGTCATATTCAATTGAAATTTTCGATGCACATTACCTGGATTTTGTGACCCAGGCATGACGTCACAGCGTGCCGTTGCAAAAACGTGACCCCGCCGCAAATAGCCGAAAATTCCCTTGACCGATTTTCACGGTTTACCGTCTAATGCGCGTCTGTTTCCCATACGGATAGTGGGCGGCATAAGCAATCCGAGCCGCCATTGACGAGGCGGAATCCCATACAAAAATATTCCGAACCCAAGCGCAGTCTCGTTGAATAACCAACTACCCTGCACATGTTAGGCGCATAATTCCACATAAGATGCGGAACCGTCGCCGTGCATGCAGATTCCAGACCCAGGAGAATTCATGCAGTACGTTTCAGACACGAAGTCCAAGTTCCGCTTGACGCCGATGATGCTCGCCTGCCAGGTGCTGTGCCTTGGCATGTCAGTAGCAGAGGCACAAACGACACCAGTTGACGCAACCGGCAAAGACGCGTCAGGCGACACCACGGTGACGATTACCGGCCGCAAGGCGGGGATGGGCTTGATGGTGCAGGAAGACGCGCCCAAGGCGCGCAGCACGATCAGCAAGGAAGAAATCCAGAAGGAACGCCCGACCGACAACGCCTATCAATCGTTGTCCCTGCTGCCTTCGGTCAACACCTACAACTATGACGCCACCGGCTTGTTCGGCGGCGGCATGACCATGCGTGGATTTAACAGCACCGAAATCGGCGCCACCATCAATGGCGTGCCGATCAACGACTCCGGAAACTATGCGGTGTATCCGGAAGAATTCGTCGACCAGGAAAATGTCTGCTCCGAATTCGTGACGCAAGGTTCGACCGATGTCGATGCGCCGCACGTCGGTGCTACCGGCGGCAACTTGGGCATCATCACCTGCGATCCGGAAGACAAACAACGCTGGCGCGTCATGCAGACCGCCGGCGGCCTCGACCTATGGAAGACCTACGTTCGTTACGACAGCGGCCGCGTCGATGACGATCGGGCGAAATTCTTTATTTCCGCATCCGAGGCTCGCGCCGACAAATGGAAGGGTGAAGGCGATGCCTTGCGTGATCACATCGATGCTGCATTCCGCTTCGATATCGACCGCTTCAACTATGTGACCGGCTCCATCTTGATGAATCGGGAAGTCGCCAACAACATTTACGATCCGAGCCTGGCGCAATTGAACCAGTACGGCTATAACTACGATTATGCATCGACGTTTGTCGGCCACCTGCCGGCCGTTGCCGGCACCGCGCAAACGGAAGTCAGCCAGAGTCCTGCGTACTACAAGCTTGCCATCAATCCATTTGAAAACGTCATCGCGTCGGCGACCGGCAAGTTCCGCCTGGGCGACAGCACCGACTTGAAAATCATTCCCTATTACTGGTTCGGCTACGGCACCGGTGGCACGCAGGAAAAGGTCATGTCGGAAAGCGGCTTCCTCAACCCCGCCACGGGAAAGCTGGTCGGCGTGGATTTGAATGGCGACGGCGACACCAAGGATAAAATCATCGTTGCCGGCAGTTCGGTAACCAGAACCCAGCGTCCTGGGATCACGACATCGATCACTGAAACCCTCGATAACAACACCATCTTCGGCGGCATCTGGCTGGAGCAAGCTCACCATCTGCAAACCAGCCCGATCGTTCCGGTCGATGACGCCGGCAATATGGCCAGCATCTGGTTGAACAGCAACTTCATCGATCGCCCCGACGGCACGCCATATGAGGCCCGCGACTGGCGCACCATCAGCACCGCCTGGCAATTCTTCCTGCAAGACACGGTGTCGCTGATGGACGATCAATTGCGCATCAACATCGGCGCGCGGGATCCGAGCATCAAGCGCGATTTCACGAATTATCCGAACGAAGGCAACAACTCGGCGGTCGGATATGAAATCATCCGTACCTATTCCGACTTGTTACCGCAATTTGGCGCGCGCTATCAATTGAACAAGGAAAATCAATTGTTCGCGAGTTTGTCCAAGAACATGCAGGCGCCGCCGAACTTCGCGTTTTCGTCGGCAACCGGCGACAATGTCACCATCGTCAACGGCCAGCCTGTATTGTCGTCGTCGGTTCAGCCGGAAACCAGCTGGAATCTGGACGTCGGCTACCGCTATCAAAGCCCCGCTCTGATTGCGCAGGCCACTGCATTCGACATCGACTTCAAGAATCGCCTGGCAGATGCTTATGATCCAACCAGCGGCTTGAGTTCCTACACCAATGCCGGCGGCGTCAAGACGCATGGCTTCGAGCTGGAAATCGGCAATACGCCAATCAAGGGCTGGTCGCTATACGGCTCCTACGGCTATACGATCAGCACGATCTCCAACGACATCATGATCACCTCGACCGAATCGCTGCCGAGCGAGGGCAAGGAATTCCCGCTGACGCCGAAGTATAAAGTCGGCTTGAGCATCCAGTATGAGACGGCCACCTGGTATGCCCGCATCAAGGACCAACATACCAGCAGTCAATGGGCTACGCTGGTCAACGACCAGGAAGCGCCCGGTTACAACCTGGCCGACTTCGACGCCGGCTATTTGTTTCCGAGCAGCGGCATTTTCAAGAATCCGATCTTGCGCCTCAATGTCAGTAACCTGTTCAATTCGCAATATCGCAACCCGTCTTCGCAAAGTGTCTCTAATGCGACGACCGTCAACGGCATAGCACCGAGCGGCGTGTATTACTACCTTGGCGCACCGCGTTTGGTTTCTGCTTCATTACAAGTGGATTTCTAAGAACTGAAGTCGACGCAACAGGGTGGGGATAATACCCTGCCCTGCTGCGTTTTTCTATTAGAGCATTCGGACTACCCGGAATCCGAAGAAATAGCTCCGAATGGTTGGCACGCGCCGGTTGCGCAGGGCCGAACGCGAACTTTGCGAACTGCTGCCCCAGGAACCGCCGCGCAACACCCGCCCGACCTCACATTTTCCGACCGTCCACGCGCTACCGTCTGCCGGTGCTCCGCGATAACCGTCATTCCAGCAATCCTCGGTCCATTGCCAAACATTGCCACTCATGTCGTACAAGCCCCATGCATTTGGTTGCCGGCCGGCGACCGGCCTGGTCTTCTTGCCGCTGTTATCTTCGTACCACAACACAATATCGGCGTCATCGCCGCCGCAATACTCATTACGCTGCCCTGCGCGACACGCATATTCCCATTCCGCTTCGCTTGGCAACTGGTAAGTTTTACCTGTCATCTGGCTGAGTTTCTTTACATACGCTTGAGCATCGTCCCAACTGACAGTCTCGACCGGACAGTCGTCGCCGCAATGGCTGAAGTGGCTGGGATTATTGCCCATGACGGCCTTCCACTGCCCTTGCGTGACTGCCGTCTTGCCGATTGCAAACGAGTTGGTAAAGACAACCGTATGCACCGGCTGCTCCCGGCTTTCTTTGTTTCCACCCATCTGGAAACTGCCGGCTGGCAAGATAACCATCTCGGGGCAATCGGGACAATCATGAATACTTCCTTTCGCCAGTTCCAGCACCGGCGCTTCGCCTCGCCCGGCACGCGCCAGATTATCCGTCACTTCCTGCCGTTCAGCATCTTGCGGGCCCGCGTCATTCAGCCATTTGCTGTAGCCCGCCTTGGCTTGGGCAAAGTCACCGGCCTGATGCAGCGCCAACGCTTCCAATTTCACCAATTGCGGGTCATCAGGTGCCAGCGCTCGCAATTCGCGAATGCGCGGGAGCGCTACCCGGGCGGCACTGGCATCGTCCAGCTTGATGCTGACGCGGGCAGTTGCCAAAAGTATTTTTTGCGCATCGAGCAATGTGGGGAAAGGGCCATACTCGGTGATCTGGCGCGAGACTTCTTTCAACAGGGAAAACGTGTCTTCTCTCCTCATTCGCGCATCAAGATTGTTCATCGCATCGCTGAGCGTTTGCCCCGATGGCAATAAGATCTTGGTTGGATCGGGCTGCTTGCCGGGTGCAGGGCTTTTCTCTGCCGAGTCATTCTTGATCGAGGCAGATTTATCGCCCTCGGCAGCGGCAACACGCAACACAGGTGGTGCAACCGGGCCACTTACCGCACCCTGCTGTGCAAGACTATCAGCGCTCCACAGCGTTAAAGGCAGAATAGCGAAAATGAATGCGCTTCGTTTCATGCAATGCAGGAATGCCTTATTCATCCAGTGCCTTTCTGCTTAAATTTCACCATCTGGAGAATTCCCGGTCGAAACGGAATGCTGATCATGTATGCCCCGGAATTGCTTTGCCACAAGAAAAAGCCGCTCGGATTTGCGCGGAACGGCTTAAGCTTGTTTTCATACACCCAACCATGCCCGCACAAGCGAGAATGGTTGGGCGGCAGCGATGACTATGGGGAGCGAATCAGCGGCTTCAGCTCGGTCTTTTGCGTTCCGATATGCTTGACACTACCCGGTGGAGCGACGGCTGAGGCAGAGCCCGCCGGAACAGCAATAAACGCGACCACCTTGTTCGTGACGAGGTTGTAGGTGCTATCGACCAGGTTGGCAGTCACCGTGTGCGGTGCGGCAGCCAGCAATGCCAGATTAACCGTCGCCAAGCAAGTCCCGTCTCCCGACGCGTAGACGCCAAACTGGCTGCCCAGAAGTGAAATCGCGGTCGCTTCCCGATGCGGATCGTCGCCACCGATAAACGACGCACAGGCCCCGCCTGGATTGGCGGTATTCAATGCCGTCAAATCGACATAGATTGGATAGAAGGTATACGTCGGGAAATTCCCTCCCGTGCCGGCGCCGATTGGCAGGCTCGCAGCACCGATCCATGCATCGCCGCTATATTCCGAGGCAAAGAACAGATCATCGCCCAGCGGCGACGCGACCGTGCCGCTCATTTCGTTATCAGTCGGATTTTGCCCGCTGACAAATTGATGTGGCGCTGTAAATGTCGTGCCGCTGAAAACAGCCTGACTCAAATCGAGTTGCAAAAGTTCATTACCGGACTCGGATTGGAGAGTCAGGATTTCCGTCACCGGATCAACCGAGAATGAGTCGATTTCCTCATTGGCAAAACTCGTGCAAAGGGTTTGCTGCGTCGAATTTGTTTCAGTGCAGCTATCGGTCGGAAGCGTCCACGCATACGACTTGCCCTGTGCGAGATTGATAATAAAGAGCTGCCGCCCGGTCGTGGTGACCTTATTGGTGTTCTCGGAAAGCGGCCAATAGCCGGGCGCAATGATCCATCCCTGGAGCGCGTCTATGCCCAGATTTTCGCTGATGGGGACGTTATATACCGTAGCGGCCGTGGCAGTGGTCGCGCCGGCTGCGGGATAGTTGTACACATGATAGCCGTCATAACCGGCGATAATGAATTGCGGGCTGGTCGCACTACTCGTACTTGGAATAGTGACGACGCCGCAATCGATGCAAGTATCCCCCGAAAAAATGCTCTCCGTCGTTGTCGGCAAATCGCTCAATGTCACCAGGGAGACGGTGACGTCCGAGCTCAGGCCGCTGGTGGCAAATGTGCTCAAATCAAGAATCGCAATTTGCGCAGTCGCCAGTTCAATACACACGGACATTTCTGCCGATGAATCGACCGAGCATTCATCCGGGCCATTGCCGTCCGTGAATGTAACCGGAATCAAGCCATACCCGGACGAGCTTGCGGTAGTTTTGCTGTGCGCTTTCGACGATGCCATAAGACTGCTGAGCCCAATTGGCTGGACGCCATTGGCTGAGCCGGTTGCCGTTGCGGTAGAGGTTGGCAAGATCGCGATGCGCGCCGTCGGTGTCGAAAACACGCCGAAAGCGGTCGATCCGGTTGTGGATTGCGCCGGGAGCGTGGTCGTCGTCGTGGTAGCGGTGGTGCTGGTGGTAGTGGTCGCAGCCGTCGTGGTGGTGGTGCCCGTTGCGGTTGTGGTCGTGGTGCCGGCAACTGTAGTTGTAGTGGTGGCCGTGGCGGCAGGCGTGGAATTGTCACTGCCACCGCAACCGGTCAATGCCAATAGAATAAACACCAGCCAGCTACCCTTTTGAAAGGATTGCTTTTTCATAGCCTTCTCCCTTTAACTTACCAAAAAGAAATTCTCTCTCAATCGCTCTAAGCGGAGTTTATTCAAATTCTGGTAAAGAGCGTTCTGCTGACGACGCTTTGATAAAATTGAATGCCGGTGTAAATTCTACCGGCTATAAAATAATAGCCAGTTGTAACCATAAATCAATTTATTTTTGTTAACTCAATACAAAATGTTGTAAAAATAGCCAAGCGTGAATGTATTTAGTTTTTCACCAGCAATTCCTTGCTTTCCAAACATAAAATGCTTGAGCTGCATCAACAATTCATCCGCTTTGCGGGAGTCGGAGTCACATCGGCAATCGGTCACTACGGACTACTGATATTGCTAACTCAATTTGCGGCAGTCGATGCCGTCATCGCGTCGTCTGCAGGTGCCGTGCTCGGGGCCGCCATCAATTATTCGATGAACTATCGATTTACCTTTCGCAGCAACAAGCGACACCGGGAAAGCATGTCGAAATTTGCGGTGGTGGCGGCGATCGGATTGTTACTCAACACCTTCTTCATGTGGGTCGGCGTGCACGTGCTCGCCGTCTATTATCTAGTCAGCCAAATCGCCACTACCGGGCTGGTTTTGCTCTGGAGTTTTTCCGCCAATCGATACTGGACCTTTTATCACAAGCCTGAACGAGAGTAGAAGGACTCCTATTCCATCGGCGTCGAGGTAATCGCAACAGGGTACAAATAAGGTTCTCAGGCGTCGCTCGATGGCTGTTTTTCCACTGCACCGGATATACGCTCGCGCACCAGGAATTCCGGGCGGGCCTTGATTTCATTAAATATCTGCGCCAGATAAGCACCAAGCACGCCAATTCCAAGTAGGTTGGCCGAACCAAAAAATAACACGACCACGGTGATGGATGTCCAGCCCGACACGGCGATATGCACCAGCCACGAATACAAGGCCTGCAACAACAGCAGGAACGCGGCGACCATGCCGAGCAGTCCCAGACGAAAAATCATACCCAGCGGTTTGGCGCTGTATGAGGTGATTGCGGTAATGGCGAGCCGTGTCAACTCGGCGGTGCTCCAATGACTGGCGCCGGCGATGCGCGGCGCAACGTCGAAGGAAACCTGAACAGTGACAAAGCCGGTCCAGACCGTCATGCCGCGAAAAAAACGCACCTTTTCCGGAAATGCAAGCAACGTATCGACGACGCCACGATCCAATAGACGAAAATCCGATGCACCCTCCAGATCGAGTCCAGTCAATACGCGCATCATGGTATTGAACACGCGCGCATTCGCCCTCGTCATGAAACCATCGGTGTCGCGTTGCGATTTTTGTGCCGCAACAATCTGGGCTGCACCGGCTCGCCACGGGGCCAGCAATTCCGGCAGCAAAGTCACCGGATGTTGGCCATCGGCATCCATGACCACGACCGCTTGCCCGCGTGCGTGTTGCAGACCCGCGAGAATGGCGGCTTCCTTGCCGAAATTCCGGGTAAAGCGCAACCCGTGCAATTGCGGATAATGTGCCAATTCCGCGCGCAGACATTCCCAGGTCGCATCGCGACTGCCGTCGTCCACGATCCACACCTCAAAGCTTGCAGAACAGTTGCGCAATACACTAAACAACTGCTTCAGGAATGTTGAAATCCCTCCTGTCTCGTTGAATGCGGGTACCACGACGCTGATTTCGGGGCGTGCATCTGCGATGTCATGCGTATTCATGATTTGGGTAAATCCGGTTGAAGTGACCATTGATTGTTCGGAAATTCTTCACGCAGGCGCTTGAGATAAAGAACAGTTTCCGCGACACGTCCATCCGCCATTTCAAGCCTGATGTAGCGATAAAGACTCTCAGGTAGCCAATAGCCATGATAGTTGTCGCATAGCTCGCGATAGCGGGCTTCGGCCTCCGGTCTTTGGCCGGCCAGTTCGTTCGACATAGCCAACCAGAACAGCGCCTCTTCCCGCTTCGCCGGCGGGCGTCGCAACTGATAGGCAGACAGAAAATTTTCGCTCGCTTCCTGATAGTGATGAGCGTCCATCGCTGCCCAGGCTTGCTTGTAGCGCCGCTCGGGGGATTGGATCGCCAAATAGGCCCCTATCGCCGCCAGCAGCGCCCAGGCAATAAACATGGGCATCCAATACCGGAAACTCGCGGGCACCATTTCCGTTGGCTGCGGCACAGCAGCGGGCTGCATGATGCGCTGCCAAAAGAGCAGTAATACGCAAAGTGCGGCGACAACACTGGCGATCATCCCGATTTTTCCGATCAGAGTATGGCCATACACCAGATGGATTTCTTTTTCTTGCGGCACGACCAGCATGAATCCCGGCCCGGCGATCTGCATGCTGCCTTTGGACTCCAGTTGCCAGCGCAGGTTGTAACCGATTTTGATCAAGTGCGGTTTCCCGATTGCCTCGGTTTCAAATATCAATTCATTGCGCGACAACAGTTTCTCGCGTATCGGTGAAATTAGCGCCGCAGCGGCATCGATCCGGTCAACGATCTTATCGTCATTTCCGCCATTCTTGCCGTACACGGGCAGATAAGCGTCGAACCGGCTGCGGGTTCGAAACCAGGAGAACGCGTCTTGCATCCAGTCTTTATTTGGCAGCATGCGCAGCGGCAAGGTGACGACTTGCGCCAGATGACTGTCAAACTGCTTGAGGTGATACAGCGCGAACGGCGGCGATTCGGCAACCTTCACGAACAGCCCGTTCGCTTCGATTGCGGCTTTGGCCTGCGGGCTGCGCAATAGCAGGGTGTCCGCATGCAGGAAATTCATGTGCCGCGCTGCGAATTCCGGATCGAGACTGCCACTGGGGAAACGCACCAATGGCGACGAAGGATGGGTCGATACTTCCGATTGCAATTGATA
>OUMC01000010.1_pt1 | contig 18782 bp, 16 predicted proteins | sample 1690821 | NCBI WGS metagenome assembly OUMC01 (sample SAMEA3914812, study PRJEB12502) | metagenome | biome: forest; material: soil | place: Canada | collected 2011-07-07 | depth 0.1 m
CCCATGCCCCAGGTGCCGCGATAATTGAAGATCATCGCGTTGTAGCCTGCGCGCTGCAAGGCAAACCCGATATCGGCACTGGAAGTCATGTCAGGATAGCCGCGTGCGATCAACACGGTTGGATGCGCGGTAGTGCCTTGCGCAGAAAATACTTTGGCGTAGAGCGGAATGCCGCCGCTGTCGAACGTGGTTTCATGCACGCGCGGCGGATGCGCCTTGTCGAGCACAACGGGATCCTGCGATACCGGATCGAAATTCTTGCCGGTACCAGTCGCCGCGGCAGCGACCAACGACAGCATGCACATGAACCCCATGCATCCACTTCTGATTTTCCTGCATAACCCGGAACGGCGTTTGCTTCCAGTGTTAGCCGATAGAATTTCGGACCGCGAATGATTCTGTAAATTCATGCACATCTCCTGTTTATAGAGAGCAGACTTGATGATTCAGGTGTCGATTGGCTGGACATTCTAGCATCAAAGAATAGTGTGGAAAATTTGCATCTTAGGCGTTTTCAACGAATAATCGCTGCCGCAGGCAATCGCTTATAATCGGTCAACGCTCACAATCAGGGTGACTTCATGAAGGTATTCATAACAGGCGCCAGCAGCGGCCTCGGCGAAGGACTGGCACGGCATTATGCTGAACCAGGCGCGACAATCGGCCTGTGCGCACGCCGTACTGAATTGTTGGCTGAGCTGGCAAAAGCGGTCGAAGCAAAAGGCGCGCGCGCCATCGTCTATGCGGTCGATGTCAGCGACACCGAGGGCATGCAGAAAGCTGCGGCCGACTTCGTCGCCGCTTGCAGTCGCGTCGACCTGGTGATTGCCAATGCCGGCATCGGTATTCCGCATCGCACGCTGGAAGGCGAAACCGAATCCATCGCCAAATTAATGCGCATCAACGTGATCGGTGTGACCAACACGGTGGTGCCGTTTGTGCCGGCGCTGGTCAAGCAAGGTTCTGGAACACTGGTTGCAGTCAGCTCATTGGCGGGGCATCGCGGCTTGCCTGGACGCGCCGCCTATAGCGCATCGAAGGCGGCGGTCATCACCTTCATGGACGCCTTGCGGTTAGATTTGCATGGGACCGGCGTGCATGCGATGACCTTGTGTCCCGGTTTCGTGCATACGCCGTTAACCGCTGTCCTGCCCGGCAAATTACCGTTCGCGATCAGCTGCGATGAAGCGGTACGTTTGATGAGTAGCGCCATCGAGAATCGCAAAAAGACTTACATCTTCCCATGGCAAGTGCGCATCATGCGCTTTTTCCTGCGCTTTGGCAGCGAAGGCATGGTGAGGCGCATGTCGCCGCCGGCGCGCACCCGTGCGCCGGAGTGAGACGCTAGATTACTCCCCTCTCCCGCAAGCGGGAGAGGGGTTCAAAATCGTGACTTGCAAGTATCACGCAATTCGCGTTTGAGTACCTTGCCTATCGCACTGCGCGGCAAGGTCTCCACCAGTTCCACTGCGGCCAGCCTTTGGGTTTTACCCAAGCGCTGATTGGCCCAGTCCATCACTTCTTCCACGGTCAAGTCACTGCCCGGCTTCAGCGCCACGAACGCCACCGGCGTTTCGCCCCAACGTTCGGACGGCAAGCCGACCACCGCTGCCTCCTGCACCGCAGAATGTTGCTGCAGCACTGCTTCCAGATCGCTGGGATAAACGTTGAAGCCGCCTGAAATGATCATGTCCTTCTTGCGGTCCATCAGCGTCAGGAAGCCGTCTTCATCGAAACGCCCGATGTCGCCGGTACGAATGAAGCGTTTGCCGCTGGGGTCATGCCATTCCGCTTCGGCCGTCTTGGCCGGTTGGCGATGATAGGCATTCATGATTCCCAGCGAATGGCCGACGATCTCGCCGACCTGACCGGCTGCGACTTCGTTGCCGTTGTCGTCGATCAAGCGGATATCGTGGCCGGGAACCGGAACGCCGACCGTATGCAATTTATGCGGAAACTCGTGCGCCGCCAGCATGCAGGTGCCGCCGCCTTCGGTCATGCCGTAATACTCGATCAAGGCTCCGGGCCAGCGTTTGATCACATCTTCTTTCAACGCCGCCGCAAACGGTGCGCTGGTGCAAAACTTGTAGAGGAATGACGACAAGTCGAAGCGATCGAATTCCGGGTGTGCCATCAGACGTTGATACTGCACCGGCACCAGCATGGTGTGCGTGGCGCGATGTTTTTGCGCCAGCGTCAAATAAGCATTGGCCTCGAATTTCGGCATCAAGACAACGCAGCCACCGAGAGTCAACGTCGGAAAAAAACTGACCAGCGTGGTATTCGAATATAAGGGCGTGGAAAGCAAAGTCACTGCTTGCGGTCCATAGCCGCTGACAGCTCCGCGTTGCACATGCAACCAGCGCATGCCATGCGATTGCACGATGCCTTTGGGTGAACCGGTGGTCCCGGACGAATAGATGATATTAAACGGCAATTCCGGCGTAATCGTCACCGCAGCGGGTTTTGCCCCTTCCGGCGCCAGCCAATCGACAAAGCGTGAACTGTCGACAGCTGCATTTTCTGAACCGTCAAGTGTAATCAGGCGCGCCGTCAGGCGATCGGCTAGCAGCGCCAATTCAGCAGCCACCGCCGCATCGACAAAAAACAAACGTGCCTCCGCATCGCTCGCCATGCCGGCCAGGCTTTCGGCAGTAGAAGACGGTGCCAACGGCGCCACCGCCACACCGGCCCGCAAACCACCGAAGAATACCAATGCATATTCGATCGATGCAGTCGCGCAGATTGCCAGCGCATCGCCGACCCGCAAACCGTCACGCTGCAGCGCAGCAGCCACGCGGTCGATCAAGACGTCGAATTGCGCGTAGTTCAACGTGCTCTCGCCGGCTATCAAGGCAGCGTGCTGCGGTTGTTGCCGGGCATGGAAGCGTATCAGGTCGGAAATGATGCCGAACGGCTGTTCCGGGAGTTGGGCGAGGTCGCTTGCCGAGACGGGATTGAATGCTTGAAATTCAGTCATGATAACGGGAATTTCCTATGGACGAATTGGGTGCGGGAATTGCAGCATGCTCTCAAACGCATGGACAATCATAGCAAGATTAGCCACGCAATGTTTGGGCACTCCCAACTCATCTCAATTCGGCATTCAACTTCTCGATCACTGCATCGTCAACCTTCATGTCGCACATAATGTAGCGCTTCTCGCCGGCCGGCATGTCGGAGAAATGGATAATGTTGAAATCCGTGCGCGAATAGCCCATCCTTTCGATATAGTAATTCGCTTCTTCTATTGGAATAAAGGTCAGCTGTGCCCTTCCTATGTGCACCAATTTGATCAACGGTCCGAATTCCTCGAAGCTCACTATCCGCTTGGCCTTCATGTTGGCGAGTTGCGCATCCAGATATGGCCCGTAGATGATCGAATCCTTGATCAAGACATTCAGCTCGGGATCGGCGAGCAGATCGGCCAGCTTGCCATTATCCGGCGCCTTGAAGCTCGCATTGGCCAGTCCGATCGTCGGCGAGTCCTGGGAAATCGCCTTGGTGTATTTGGCGAAACGTTCCCGTTCAGCGGTCTTGTACCAGCCGACAGAACAGACGGGCGTGGCATTCTCCTGCAACACTGCCAATTGCCGTTTGACCGCAATGTGTTGCCAGACGAAAGGAATGCCGGCTCGTTTGAATGCGCGCGCCGCCGGCGTCGCTACCGTCCCCGTTACCGAGCCGTCCGCTTCCTGTTTCATGAATGGCGGGTGCTCATTGAATTGCAAGACGATCGGCGCTTGGTCTTGAGCCTGTGCCGCATAGGTAGCCAACCAGAAAGGCAAAAACAGAAGATATCTGATGGCTTGTTTCATTCTGCTTTCCAGTTAAAGTGCGCAAGTCCGAAATCCGACAAACATCTGACTGCGTTCCGGCAGCGCGAAATTGCGAAATTTCGACCAGCGCATCCGATGCTGGGTGGCGAATGATGCGCCGCGCAATACCTGGTGCGTGGCGAAGCGCGGCTGCGAATACTCGCGATAGGCATCGGCGGAAAAACCTGGATAAGGTTCAAACGGCGTGCATGTCCATTCCCACAAGTCACCCCAGCGCAAGGCCGGATGGCCGGACATCGCCGCGAATTCCCATTCAGCTTCGCTGGGCAAACGCCGGCCGGCCCAGGCGCAATAAGCCTGCGCTTCGAACAGGCTGACGTGGCGCACCGGTTCGCCGCCGGTCAGCGCCACCTGCAAGGCGAAGCGTTCGCAGCGCCATTGCTTACCGTCGCGTATCCAGTCGCGCGGCGCAGAACATTCCTGCGCCATCAACCAGGCGCGCCCGGCATTGGTCCAGTATTGCGGGTTCTGATAACCGCCATCGGCGATGAATTCCGTGTATTGCGCATTCGATATCAACGTGGAGTCCATGACAAAGGCCGGTACATAGCAGGGATGCTCCCATTTTTCATTGTCGAATACAAAACCCTCCCCGGTTGGCGCGCCCATTTGAATGGTGCCGCCCGGGAAACGAATTTCCCCTTGCGCCCAGGGTGGTATGCCGTGCAGCGCCAGTTGCGGCGGTAAAATCACGCCCAAGGTTTGCAGCGAGGTGGCCAAGGCTTCCCCGCGCATGTCTTCATGCGCCAGCGCCAGCCGATACGGGTACAAAGCATCATCGTCGTCTTCGGCCCGGCTCAGTTTATCCAGCACCCTGTCCAGCACTTCATGGCAATAGGTCTTCAAGGCGCCGGTACTCGGCAAGCCCAGGTTCCAACGCGACTTGTGCGGCACCGTGTTGGGATCGAACCAATCGTCACCCTTGGTCAGCATCGACGTGCGCAGGGCCGCTGCAGGATTACTGGATTCGGCCTCGCGCAATATGTACCACTCGGCAAACCAGGCGATATGCCCAAGTTCCCACAGCGGCGGATTAAGGTACGGCAGTCGCGACACCTTTTCCGGATGATCCAACCCGGCTGCTGCCAGGCATTCGAAAAGCGTCAGCGTATAATCTCTGGCATCTTGCAAGGCGCCGGCCAGCTCGTTGGATGTCGCAGTGCGAAAAGAAAAAATCATTTGGCTCATGGACTGGAACACTTGTAGGTTTGTTCAGGCTGTTGGTTTTATTCACGCCATTGCTTTTATGCATATTATCAGCCTTGCCGGGGCAAAAGCCAAATTGATCAACAATACCAGTTGGATAGAAAGCATATGACCTCCGCTAGCGAAACCATCAAACTCACTTCGTTTTCCCACGGCGGCGGCTGCGGCTGCAAGATCGCACCCGGCGTATTGGCGGAAATCCTGAAAAAATCCAGCGGCTTCCCGGTGCCGAAAGAATTGCTGGTGGGGATAGAAACGGCAGACGACGCCGCCGTCTATCAGCTCAACGACGAGCAAGCCTTGATCGCCACCACCGACTTCTTCATGCCCATCGTCGACGACCCCTATGACTTCGGCCGCATCGCCGCCGCCAACGCCATTTCCGACGTCTACGCCATGGGCGGCACGCCGATCATGGCGCTGGCCTTGCTGGCAATGCCGGTCGGCAAATTGCCGCTGGACGTGATCGGCAAAATCATCCAGGGCGGCGAAGCCATCTGCGCCGAAGCCGGCATTCCGATTGCCGGTGGCCACACCATCGATTCGGTCGAGCCGATCTATGGCTTGGTGGTGCTGGGCCTGGTCCACCCGTCGCGCGTCAAGCGCAACGCCGACGCCAAGAGTGGCGACAAACTGATCCTCGGCAAGGCGCTCGGTGTCGGCGTGCTTTCCGCCGCCCTGAAGAAAAATGCGCTGGACGCAGCCGGCTATGCAGTCATGATCGACAACACCACCAAGCTCAACAAACCCGGCACTACCCTGGCCAAGCTGCCGGGCGTGCATGCACTAACCGACGTCACCGGCTTCGGCTTGCTCGGGCATCTGCTGGAACTGGCGCGCGGCGCCAAGCTGAGCGCCCGGCTCGACATGTCGGCTATCCCGCTATTACCCCAGGTTGCCGAATTGGCTGAGCAAGGTTACGTGACCGGCGCATCCGGCCGCAATTGGGCGGCCTATGGGCACGACGTGCAATTGGCGGATGCTATCACGCCAGTGCAGCGCGCATTGCTGACCGACCCGCAAACTTCAGGCGGCTTGCTGGTGTCGTGTACTGCCGATGCAGTGGACGCCGTGCTGGCGTTGTTTCGCGATGCGGGGTTTGCGGATGCCGCGGTGATAGGGGAAATAACAGATGGCGCCGACGGTATCATCGGGGTCGAGGTCAACTAACTTGCGCATTCGCCTACCCTACCGTGCGACTTTTCCTCCCGTATCCAAATACGGCACCTGATATCGTTCGAAAAATTTCTGGTATTCCTGGCTATTGCTTTTCATGCTGCCAAGTTCCGTATCATAGGCTTGCATCACTGCCTGGATATTCTGGTACCTGGCGTCGCTATAATTGGACTTATCTGAAAATGCATTGGGGTATGGCTTGGAAAAGAGCACCCAATCATAGTAAGTGATATTTTCCAGATGCATATCCCGCACCATATACATCCCCAGGATTTTGGCGATCGGGAAAAGTTGTATGTGGTTGCGTTCCAGCTTCCTCAAATTGGTCGCAGCATCGTTGGCGGCTTCCAGTTGCGCGTAATAGTTTTGACGGGCCCGGTCGGGCGAGGGAAACGCCTCCCAGAAATTGGGATAATAGGCATTTTCATTAATGATGCCTATCCTTACTTTCGCACGCTTGACGTCCTCGTAGTTCTTGAAATCGTAGCTGGTCCTGGTCGCCTGATTGGTGAAAAACACAAAGTCCGCCTGCCATACCGGGTTCTTCGGCCAACGCACGTAGCGCGCCCTGTCTTCGGTGTAAGACACATGCAAGCCGACATCCGCATCGCCGGCTTTCAGCATTTCCCAGGCACGCGCCCAAGGTAGCAGTTTGATTTCGTAGGCAATGCCGAGGCGATCAAACACCGCCTTGGCGACGTCGATATCGATCCCGGCCTGATGGCCGTCTTCGATGAACGTTGCGGGCGCATACACTTCGGCCACAATCACTAGCGGCCGGGCCTGCACGGCATGCGCTAACAGCAAGATCGAAAAGAGAAGAGATGCGCTGCGCATAAAGTTGTCGCCGAGGCATTCGTAAAGGTACGACAAGAAATCCCGTCCTGCTATATTGGCTGATTGTCGCGTGTTAGGTCAAACATTGCGAGAAAAATCCCACATGATTTTCAGGAAAGGGGGATACATTGACATTTCCCAAGGGAAATATCATAACATCGGCAATTGGGTCGCCGACAGTCGCACACAGTGCTGCGGTAAATGTGTACTGATCATCAAGCTTGTGCGATCATGTAAAGAAAATCCCAGCAAGGCGAAGTGCGTTTGAACATCCGTACGGGGGCGGAAAACAAACCAGGAAAAGGATGGAAAATGCGTGAATTGTCCGCTGAATGGCACCCTCCCGCTAGCAAGCCGCAAATACTGATCATCGACGATAATGTCGAGATCATCAAAACCCTTGCCGCACTGCTCAGCGACAAAGCGGAAATCCTGTTTGCAATCTCACCGGAGCAAGGCATTGCCTTGGCGAAGACCGCAAGGCCGGAATTGATCCTGCTTGATGTCGAAATGCCGCGAATAAACGGGTTTGACGTTTGCCGGCAACTAAGATCTGACCCTATCACTGCAGACTCCGCAATCATTTTTGTAACCGGGCACGCCAATACCGAGCATGAAGTAGCGGCCCTGGAAGCGGGGGCTGCCGATTTTTTCGGCAAGCCATTGGCGCCGGCGGTAGTGAGGGCAAGGGTGCAAACCCAGCTTAGCCTGATCGAAAAAACCAAGCAGCTTACCAAACTTGCCAAATTCGATGGCTTGACCGGCATTTATAATCGCAGGTACTTCGACACCCAATTGGACGAGGAATTACGGCGCCATCAACGGCTGTCAAGTTTTCTGGGCGTTGCCATCGTCGATATCGATTTTTTCAAAGCTTATAACGACGGCTACGGCCACATCAAGGGCGACGAATGCCTGCGTGAAGTGGCGCAATTGATCAGCTCGGCGACTCGGCGTCCGGGTGAAGTCGTGGCGCGCTACGGCGGCGAGGAATTCACGATCATACTGCCTTCAATCGAAGAAAGCAGCGCGCGGCACTACGGCGACTGGATTTGCGAGCATGTTCGCAACAGAAAGCTGGAGCATGCCTATTCATCGATAGCCAAGATTGTCACGGTTAGCGTCGGCATTGCCTGTTTTGTGCCGCGATTGGAAGACACCGCCAAGGATATCGTCGGACTGGCGGATCGCGCTTTGTACAAAGCCAAAGCCAATGGCAGGAACAGGAGCGAATTTACGGTCGGCGGCACCTGAACGGCGCCAAGCCAGCAATCCTGGCGAATTTGTTGAAATTATTGCGGCCGAGCGCTATTGCATCGCACTGGATGTCGAATAGACGCCCGTCGTCGCCGGTTTCGGTGCGACAACCGGGAGCAAGATCGTGAAAGTCGTGCCGGCTCCCAGCTCACTGTGCACCAGCACTTGCCCGCCCAGCACGCCGGACACGATGTTATACATGATATTGAGTCCGAGCCCTGAACCACCGGTGCCAAGCTTAGTGGTAAAAAACGGATCGAAGATGCGTTCGATATTCTCGGGCGGAATGCCAACGCCGTCATCTTTCACGCAGAGTTCGATCCAGCCGGCTTTTTCTTGGCCGGCACTGATGACGACAGTACCACTGGCGCGCCCTTCAAAGGCATGCACTCGCGCGTTCTCGATCAAGCTATCCAGCACCTGGCTAAGCGGCCCGGGGTAACTGTCGAATTGCACACCGCCGGCAATATCCTGCTTGATCACGAACAGTGCGTTCTTCAATCGCGGGTTCAGCGTCAACACAATTTCCTTGATCGTTTCATCCAGCAGAAAAGAGCGCCGGTTTGAACTCGTTTGATCGACCGCTATTTGTTTGAAACTGAAGATCAGATCGGCGGCGCGATGAAGATTGCGCACCAGAATTTCCCCTGCTTCGCGGGAATTGTCGAAGTAGGCGCTCAACTCGGAACGCTTCAGGCTGCCTTGCTTGGCAAATTGCTCGCCCAAGGCCAGCGCTTGATCGGCCAGCGTGCTGTAAATCATCAGGCAATTACCGATCGGCGTATTCAATTCGTGCGCGATGCCGGCAACCAATGACCCCAGTGCGACCAGTTTTTTACTGTGCACCAGTTCTTCTTGCGCGACGTTCAAGGTAGTGAGCGCATTCGCCAATTCCAGGTTCGACTGTTGCAAGGCGAAAACCGCTTCTTCCGCATTCTCCTTCTCGGCGCACATCTCGGCGGTCCGCTGTTTGACCAAGTCTTCCAACTCGTTATGATAGCGATTGAGCTCATCTTCGTTGCGTTTGCGCTCGATGGCAATGCCGGCGATATGCGTCGCCACCGCGATCAATTGCAGCTCCACCGGCCCCGGACTGCGCACATCACGGTAATACATGGCGAACGAACCCAATACCGTGTCGCGATTCAGGAAAATTGGCGTCGACCAGCAGGCGCGAAAGCCGTGCGGTTCAACCAAATGCTTGTAGGGTGCCCACAAGGGGTCTACCATGATATCGGTGACAACCACAGACTCTTTCCGGTACATCGCGGTGCCGCATGAACCCACCAACGGGCCAATTGCAAAGCCGTCCAGCATTGCCATATAGTCAGCCGGCATGCTGGGTCCGGCACCGGGATGGATGTGCGTCCCGTCCGGATCGAGCAGCAAGATCGAACAATACAAGCCTTCGGATTGCGCTTCTATGATGATCAGCAGCCGATCCAAGGTTTCTTTTAGCGGCGCGCCTTTCGCAATCATTTCGAGCAATTCTGCCTGTCCATCCGGCAGCGGCACTCGTCTTGCCTGTGTCATGTGAAACTCCCTGCGGACAAGTCCGCTTGGTTATCCCTCCCCAATTTATTCTCGCACAAAACGCCGTGCATGCGTATTGCAATCAAAGCGACATTACTTTCCCTGCTGCAACTTACAGTCAAGTGTATGCGCTCACGAATCGCCAATAGCAGCCGAACCGAATGACTTTTTTCTTTGTATATCTGCAAGATGTGTGGAACAATTGTTAATGAATCATGTCCAAATAGCTACCAATTGCATAAAATTGCAATTCATTAACATCAAGTTATTGATCTTTGTAATTGAACCCTGAAGTTGGCCGCAACTGTTGTTCGCTTGCGGTTGCCAACTTATATTCATCCTGTTTCATCATGTCGCATTAGCCGGGAGACTTCATTGAAGAAGATCATCATCACAGCAGCAATACTATTGGCGGGCTGTAACGCCAAGCAACCGTCCGACACTACGGCACCGCCGCCGGCAGATCAATCTGCCGCGCAAGCACCGGCACCTGCCCCGCAAGCCGGGCAAGCAGCACAACCATCTCAGGCGCCTGCACCGGCGCAAGAATATGCGCAACAGTCGGCACCGGCGACGGAGGACTATGTGCCTCCAGAGCCGCAACCGGTCGTGAGTGTCTATGTCGATCCGCCACTGGAGCAGCCGCCACCGGTCATGGTGGAATGGGCGCCGCCGCCGATGCTGGTGGAAGCACCGCCGCCGCAACCTTCCGATGACGAATATTGGACCGGCGGCTATTGGGTATGGGAAGGCAATTGGGTCTGGGCGCACGGGCGCTGGGCACATCCGCCACGACACGGTTATGGCTGGGTCAATCCCTACTACGAACATCGCGGCAATGGCGTGGTATTCGTCAACGGTTTCTGGGCTGCGCCTGGTGTTTCCTTTGTGGCACCTTCCATGAGTATCAATATTTCGCTGGCCGTGCTTGCGGCCGGAGTCATTGCCGGGCCGCGGCCGATGGGACCGGAAGGCGTGTTCGTGCCGCCGCCACCTGGATCGCATTATGGCTTGATCGTACCGGCACCGATTGGCACTGCTCCCGCTGTTGTGACGAGCGCACCGCCAATTATCCGGGAAGGCATGCATATTACCGTCAACAACAATCAATCGAATATCACCAACGTGACCAATATCACCAATGTCACAGTAGTCGCACCGGCAAATTCCACAGCCAATGGCCAGGCAGTCAATGCATCGATTCCGGCACGACCGCATCTGGCAGCAGCGATGCCGGCAGTCGTCAAGGTAGCCGCGCCTGAACCGGCATCCGCCAAGGCGATACCGGCTTACGTGCCGGGAAGGCCGCCAGCTGCCTTGCCGGCACCACAGGTGGTGCATGCGGAGGTGAACCCGGCCATGATGCGTCCGCACGAACCGGCACGTCCGGCTACTGCGGCAGCGGCAGTTCCGGCTCCAGCGGCGGTGACACATGCAACGCCGGAACCGACACGTGAACCAGCGCATGAGCCGGCGCGTGAAGGACCAACCCGCGAAGCGCCAAAAGCAGAAGTGCCTAAGGTGGTACCGCCGCCACCAACACCGGCGGCCCATCCGGCCCCTGCACATGAGGCACCTGCCCCGGCGATAGAAAGTCAGCCGAAGCCGCATGCACCGGCAGCAAACGCCGCGCCGGAAAAACGGGAAAACCCTGCGCCAGCCCCAGCACCGACAAGACCGCCAGAGCATGCAGCTCCGGCACCGGTAGCCAAACCGGTTGAGGCCGCCCCGAAACCGACCGTGGTTCCGATGAAACCGAAGCCGCCAGAGAATCAGGAAAAGAAACCCAAAGAGGAAGGAAAGCCGGAACACGACTAAGCCCGTTTTTCCTCCTGATTTGATGTAATAAGCCCCGGCCCAATCTTTATCGTTGGGCCGGGGCATTTTTATGTCTGCCTTTCATCACATTTGCCGCTAGCGCCCACAATAAAATCGAGCTGGCGCAGTATTTCCACAAAAATACCTCTTGCTCGCCATCTTTCAGTCACATCGCGGCCCTATTTCCCGACAGTTGGAATATGATTTAAGCATGGGGTGCAAGCTGTCGCACAAGACGACAATCACCACCATCATTCGAAGCAGCCTGGATCAACTGTTCGAAATGTAATCGCCGGAAAACCGGCGTCTTTCAATAACAACAATGAAGGAGACAACATGAAATTCCTGATCAATAGCCTGTTCGTTGCAATCCTTGCTATGTTTGTCGCCGCGCCTGCAATGGCAGCCGACGAGCACGGCACCAGCCAGGAAGCAGTCAACCTGGTGAAGAAGACGATTGATTTTTACAAGAAAAATGGCGGGGAAAAAACCTACGCTGAAATCAATTCACAAAGCCCTGAGTTCAAGTTCAAGGACCTTTACGTTTTTGCAGCGCCGATCAAAAGCGGCGGCGTATTGTCTGCACATGGCGCCAATCCAAAATTGGTCGGCAAAGATCTGAGCGAACTGAAGGACGCGGACGGCAATTTCATTACCAAACGCATGGTAGAAGTCGCTCAATCCAAGGAAGGAAAAGGATGGGTCGATTACAAGTGGCCGAATCCGGTGACCAAAGAGATCCAGCAAAAGAGCACCTATGTCGAGCGTGTCGACGATATCTATTTTGCCTGCGGGATTTACAAATGACGCGCCAGCCCATGATCGCGCAATAAATTTCAAGACCTGTCCCTAGCAAAATAAGCGCAGGCAGTGATGCGTCGTCATCTTCATGCCGATCCGGGTGGCATCGATTCCATCGGTGCCATCGGTTGGCAAATCAATGCTCAAGCAAGGCGGCAAATGGGGTCCGGCCAGCAACGTAGTCCTGAGCAGAGCGCGGCTTTTTGGGCTTGGCAAATGCAAATAAGGCCTTTTTCAGCCGGGAATAAATAAATGTTGGTGATTTTCGTCAATTCATGTAGAATGCGTTCCTGTAGTTGTATCAGGTAGTATTAATTGTTGGTCCCAATTCTGCATAACTTCCCTTTCTAGTCGTTCTGTATTATTCCCTTCGGTTTGATTTCTTGATTTCACGTTGTCCGTTGTCGCTACTCAAGCGATTTCGCATAACAGACTTTAGTCAACGCACGCACCGCGCAGATAGCACGGGTTGGCGGCTGACACCACTGACACCACGCAGATAGCATGGGTTATTGGGAAGTCATCGCAACTTCATGTGTTCGACGCACTTGGTCGCAGCACGAACAAATGATTCGGGCACCGCACGCACCGCGCAGATAGCGCGGGTTGGCGGCCGGCACCACCGGCACCACGCAGATAGCATGGGTCGCTGGCGTATCATTGCAGTAGACGAGAAGCCCGCCGATTGGCGGGCTTTTTATTTTTGGCTGGTTGCAATTTCGCAAAATGGTCGCACTACGGGACCTTAGCTATTTGGCGTGCAGGTAACCACTACATTAGTGATGGCGTCACCGTTTTGATCGACAGTACCTGACCCATTGGCGATGAGGCAGTTTTCACCATACGGTTGGGTGGTGACGGTGACGCTATAGGTCGATCCCGATTGAATCGGAATGTCAAACACAAAATTGCCGTTTGAAAAAATAATGACCGGGTCTGCCAGGTTATTGACCAGGGCTACGGCGATATTGGCGGTGTCCGGCAATCCGCTGACCGTACCGCCTATGCTGGCGTTGACCGCGCTGCCGCCGCAACCGGATACCAGCAGTGCAGCGATTGAACTGAGCATGGACATACTCGTTTTTGCATATTTCATCATGTGTTCCGGCATTTTCAATGATTAAAATCTGTAACTTCCCCCGATGAGGAAAACGTCGCTATCGCGGTTGTAGTTGGTGATCACGCGTTCCCATGTGGCGCGCGCACCCACGCTAGGCGTCACCTGATATGCGGCCGCAAACGAACGCATGGTAGTGACGAAAGGATTCTGTTTGCGGTCGCGTGCGGCGTAAGGACCGACACCAGCACTCAATGACAGGCGCTTGTCAAAGAATGACTTGGAAAGCCAGAGCTCGCCGATGATGCCGCGCCGATCCGCCAATGCGCTGTCGCCTTCGTCGAGGTAGGCGATACTCCATTGCAGATACGCTGAGATGTCGCGGCGATACTCAAGGGCGACGGATTGCGTCTTGACGTTATACGGTTGATTAATCACTCCCTGCCCGCCATACAGGGTAATTTCATTTTTATTCTGATCAAACACTGCCGCGAAATCGTCATCATGATTACCTGCGTCTGCCGTTCCTTTGAAATCAAGTTGGTAGCCGACGCCGAGCATTACCGATTGCGTATCAAAGCCACCGGCGTCGACATAGCTGGCGCGTGCTTGAAACAGCCACGGGCCGTCGGTGTGCCAAGTGGCGGCCATCGTGTAGCTGATGCCAAAGCCGTGCGTATTGGTCGAACCCTGTCCGTATGAACTCCCTACCGTGTCGTAATAAAAAAGGAGCCCGACGCCGGTGGATAACCTGAGATGGTGATCAAGGAAATCGACGTGCCACCACAAATTGCCGCCGTCATAGTCTGGGTGGCGGGATATGCCTTGATTGAATTCTCCCAAATTGACATGATCCAGACTGTAGGAAAAAGTTTGATTCCAGTCGTGCAAATATTCGATTTGCCAGGTGTCGGTCGATTGCGGGGAGCTGTAGTGATCCAGGCTTTCCTTACCCATCAGAAGAGTGAATTGATCGTCGGCCCTGGCTGGTGTGGCGCTGAAGATAACAGCGAATAACAGCACCGGAAGAATAATTTGATCTTGAAACAATCTTGGAATTGAATCATTGCAGTGCAGCATATTTGCTCAACGAATGAGTAAGTTTGAAAAACGTGCGACATGCTAACGCAGGTTAAAGTCATTCATTCCGTTAACATGTAAACGGCATCCGGATATTTGTAAATGGCGTATAAATTCAATGGCGATCAGGAGCGGCCCAATCTATGCTGGGAAAACTGGACGAAAGCATTTTTCATTTGAGTGCAGGCAGTCAATCAGTCGAATTGATGCAGCAATATTTCAGGAGGACAGGCAACAGCAGGTAAATTTCACCGGCCAAATTTTTTACACATTCCTGCCTGCTCGATAAAACTGAAATTTTTTCGGGAACCATTGAAGATCAGAGCAACTCAACAAAGGAGTGCAGTGTTCTGCATTGAACGTGATGGGGTAAGCATCTTACCGATATGTTGTTGAGGAAAATTATGAATCCTGAAATTTTGGTAGTGCGGCAAAGCAATGGTTATCGTGTATTACACGGCCATCTACATCTGGCGAGCATCATGACTGCAACGAATGAAGCGATCGTCGAAGCCAGCGGCGAAGGTAAAGTCAAGGTCGTCAAAACGCCGGATGGAATGTTGATCGGTGTCGAAAATCGACGCTTCCCTCTTTTGATGGATGAATAGTGTTGCATGCACCCGCTATTAACCTGAAAGCCGGGACGCGACTTTTCTTCTTTCACCATGTAACAGTGTGTAAAGACACTTTCTCCAGGTGAAATTGGAATTAATCTGTGAGTATGGATTTATGCAGCGCCGGCAATGTGTTTCTTCACGAGTAGTCTGAAACGCGGTGCCGCTGGTTTTTTACGCTGCTTTTCAGTTTGACTTCAGTATCTTAAGTTTGATGATCCGCGCCAACTCATCGCCTGCTTGAAGGACTTCGAGTATGTTCGAAAAATTTTCTACCCGTCGACGCCTGACTGAAGATATCGATTTTCTGTCGGCAAACACAAGTCGCCGGTGGATGTCTGATGAATCGGAGAACCACGCGAATCCGCTGGAACTCGCTTATTCCTCGTTCGAGCAGAACGAGGACGATCGCTATCTTTCAATCAATAGCGGCAGCGGTGTTGCGACTACGCGTGTCAACACGCGGCATTGGAAATTATTAAAAATCCGTTGTCATGATTTGCTGAAAAAGCTGACCACGCGCTTGGATCATTCGTCAAACCGAGGTACTAGGCTCTAACCAATTCACGATCAGGCGCAAATGACGAGTGCGTTGAAACTTCAGCATTTTCCGAAATCTCATAACCCAGGTGTTTGAGCGGATGGGCGAGCATTGTAGTGACGAGCACTTTCTGCTTTTCGCTTAGGCGGGTCCTCCACTTTCCGGTTAATCCGTCGCCAAAATGATGGCGGTGCCATTGTGTGACCACATCAAGCGCATCGTCGCTATCTTCGTTGATTTTCAAGATGCGCCCTTCTGGAAGTTCATCGAAGGTGTTGATGAATTCCATAATGGACTCTTGAGAATTGAGGCGGTCCAGGGAAGCACAATCGACCTCCCCTCCCAACCCTAAATACTGGCGCAACATCGGAATGGTTCGACGAGATTGAAAGAATTGATCCTCATAGCGCAACAAAAGTCCGCCGTTCAAAGACTGAGCCCTCATTAACGCATGGCAGGAGCACACCAGGTGACTCAATGCGACATCAAAGGGAAATCCAAACCGTTCCATCAACGAAACGATACAATCTCGCGGGTCACGCACCGTGAGCACATAGCGTGAACCGGTGGCGGAAAGATAGTCGGAAAAATCCTCGTCCGCGAAATGAGATTTGACGACATAGGTGCTCGCCTGTTCTTCACCGGCTTTCACTGAGTTAAATAAATCCTGCAAGCAGTCGGCATATGCACATTGAACAGAGCCCTGTGCCAGGGTCACCAGCTGAGCGCAAACATTAAATGCCCAAGTCGAAGCGCTACCTTGCAGGCCAAGGCATAGAATCATTGGAGGAATTCTGTGGTTCATATAATCAAAACTAAAGTGGGTGTCCGACATCGTCCCGGCAATTTTATTAACGGCTGGAACTATAAATAAATAGTAGCCGATAGTATTAGGAATGCAAAGAAACTGGCATCCCATGAATATGGGATATCTTGCAATTTCTATACGCCGCTTGCAAGCTGGATCGAAGTTTTCAGGAAATCATGACCAGCTCAGAAAGCCCTTGGCCCCTGGATTCCGCTGGCTTGCCCTGCGACGCAAAGCAAAATAACACAACCGATTTTCGGTGTTTAGTGGGAAAGCTCCAAAACGCTTCACGAGCAGCTTATTTACACTTCATTTACAATTAAGTTTCTAGTCATTTATAAAAATGGCTTGTTACAAGCCTCTCATTTTATATGATCGACCAGAGCGTCTTCATTACCTCAGATGCACATTTAACTTCCCTAGCCCGTCAGTCCCGGCATTTTTCTCCCCCGCCACTTTGTAACGCATGCTTGACATTGGCCAGGCTTTCAACTTAACATGCATATACATCGATGCATATACAAGTAAAAGAATGTAAAAATGGAAATGTCGAACCAATGTACTTGCTCGAAATTGCGACAGCTTTCCCGCAAGATCACGGGTATCTATGATCGGCATCTGCTAGCCGACGAGCTCACTGTTAGTCAATATTCCTTGCTGTCGCGCATTGGAAAATACGGCCCGCTTGGCGTGATTCCGTTGGCCAACTACATGGGTTTGGATCGCAGCACCATGAGCCGCAACCTTAAGCCCTTGATCGCCGCGGGCTGGATCGAAACTGTCGACTTGCCGCTCGAAATGCTGACCGATAAGCGCTCGTTCGGCTTGCGCTTGAGTGCCGAAGGCAAAGGCAAATGGCGCGCAGCGATACCGCATTGGCGCCAGGCACAGGATGAAATCAATGCCGCCCTGGGTGAGCGGGCGCATCGGGAATTGGTTGAATTGATTGACCGAGCCAACAGTAAATTTGAAGAAATCTGACAACTATGAACCAGACCGTACAAAGCATCATGTCACGCACCCGTTTCAGTTATGCGTGGATCGTCGTTGCGATCATTTTCCTGGTGCTGCTGGCGGCGGCAGGTATTCGCGCCACGCCATCGGTGTTGATCCTGCCGCTGGAACACGAGTTCGGCTGGAGCCGCACCACCATTTCCATGGTGATCTCGCTCAATATTGCACTGTACGGATTGATCGGGCCATTTTCGGCCGCAGCCATGCAGCGTTACGGCATCCGCCCATTGGTGCTGATTGCCTTGGCCCTGCTGGCGTTCGGCACGTTTGTCAGCACGATGATGAGCATGCCTTGGCACATGATGCTGGCCTGGGGCATCTTGGTTGGCGCCGGTAGCGGGGTCGCTGCCAACACCCTGGCGGCAACCATCGTTGGTCGCTGGTTCGAAACCCGGCGTGGCCTGGCAATGGGGTTGCTGACCGCCAGTTCCGCCACGGGCCAGATGGTATTTTTGCCTTTGATGGCCTACATGGTCGACCACTACGGCTGGCGCTCCGTGGCGTTTCTGGTGTCTGCCGTCGCCGCGCTCGCGATTCCGCTGGTAGCAATATTCCTGCCCGAGCGCCCGCAGGATATCGGCTTGCAAACCTACGGCACGGTCGGCGATGCGCCGCCGGAAGCGCGCCCCGAAACCAAAAACCCGCTGGCGATTGCGTTCTCTGCGCTAGGCAAAGCAATCAGGATCCGTGATTTCTGGCTGCTGTTTTTCAGCTTCTTTATTTGCGGCATGAGCACCAACGGTTATATCGGATCGCATTTCGTCGCCATGTGCGGCGATTACGGCATCCTGGCGGTCGGCGGCGCCGGCATCCTGGCCTCGATGGGTATCCTCGATCTGATCGGCACCACGCTCTCCGGCTGGCTGTCGGACCGCTTCAATGCCCGCGTCCTGCTGTTCTGGTATTACGGCATGCGCGGGATCGCCTTGATCTTCCTGCCGCACGCATTCGGCCTCGCCTATTACGGCTTGCCGATCTTCGCCATCATTTACGGCCTGGACTGGATCGCCACCGTGCCGCCCACCGTTCGTCTGGCTAATGACGTCTTCGGTCGTCTGGCCGCGCCGATCATATTCGGCTGGATCGTCGCCGGGCATCAGCTAGGCGCAGCCTTCGCCACCATGCTGGCCGGTTATCTGCGCAATAGCCTGGGCAGCTACAACCTGTCGTCGATGTTGATGGGAGCGGCCTGCATCGTCGC
>OUMC01000013.1_pt1 | contig 18699 bp, 16 predicted proteins | sample 1690821 | NCBI WGS metagenome assembly OUMC01 (sample SAMEA3914812, study PRJEB12502) | metagenome | biome: forest; material: soil | place: Canada | collected 2011-07-07 | depth 0.1 m
AGCGGAGCCTGAACGGATTGAATCTGAATTGACCGAGGGATTGACTGAGTCGATTGAGCAGATACACCCGGTGGCCAGCGAAGCAGAGCATGAATTGCCTGCTGCGCATGAATTTGAAGCTGCGCCCGAGGTGGAACCTGAGCCCGGGCTTGAACCGTTATTACCGGCGATATCTGAACCGGAAGTCGTTGCGGAAAACGTGATTGCGGAAACGCAGCATGCCTTGCCCGAATTGACAGAGCCGCCGGTCATGGTGGAGCCTGTAGAACCGGAATTCGACGCTCCTGTGCAGCTTCACGCCGTTGCAGAACCGGAGCCAGTTGCTGCTGAGCCGGAGCCGGAACAAGTTCCGTCGACGATCGAAGATCAATCGCTGGCTACCTTGCGCGAAGGTCTTTCTGCGGCAACGCCGTTTGTTGAGCCAGTATTTACGCATGAGGACGATGCGGCTGTCGATCCTGCCGTCATGTTGCTGATCAAGGACGAACTGGATGCCGACCTTCTGCCAGTGTTCCTGGAAGAGGGCAGGGACATGCTGCCGCAATTGGGGCAGGAGCTGCGTACCTGGCAGAAAAATCCGGCGGATACAGCGGCACCGCAGGCTACCTTGCGACTATTGCATACGCTCAAGGGTAGCGCCCGGATGGCCGGTGCGATGAGCCTTGGGCAGCACATGCATGAATTGGAAACCCGCATCGAGCAATTGACGCGTTCCGGCCACCCAAGTGCTGCCGCTTTGGATGAAATGCTGGCGCGGCATGACGAGGGTTTGCAGTTATTCGAGGAGTTGCAGAATCCGCAAGCGGCAAAACCAGCACCAGTCGCGGCGCCCAAGGCGGTAGCGGTTCCGCAGGAGCAACATCACGCGAGTGCGCCTGCAACGACACCTGCTGCGTCTCAAGGCTTGGTTGAGTTGAAGTCGCTGATGCCGGTTCCTGCGTCTAATTTTGTTACCCAGCGCGCGGTCTCGCCGGCGAAACCGGCAGCGCCAGCGGCACCGGTTCCTCTGGTTCGCGTACGCGCCGATATTCTTGACCGTCTGGTTAACCAAGCTGGTGAAGTGTCCATTTCGCGTTCCAAGCTTGAAACTGAAGTGGGAACGCTTAGACAGTCCCTGACGGAAATGACGGAAAACGTGTCGCGCTTGCGCGATCAATTGCGTGAAATTGAAATGCAGGCGGAAACGCAAATCACGTCACGCATGGCGCTTTCCGGCGATCGGGAATTCGACCCGCTTGAATTCGACCGTTTCACGCGTTTGCAGGAACTGACACGCATGATGGCCGAGAGTGTCAACGACGTCGGCTCGGTGCAGCAAAACTTGGCTAGAACCGTCGACAACGCCAGCACCGACTTGACCGTGCAAGGCCGTCTGACTCGCGATTTGCAACAAGACTTGATGCGGGTCCGGATGGTGCAGTTTGCCAGTATTTCAGAGCGGCTGTTTCGCGTTACACGGCAAGCCTCCAAGGAACTCGACAAGCGCGTGAACCTCGATATTCGCGGCAGCGCAGTGGAAATCGACCGTAGCGTGCTGGAAAAAATGGCCGGACCGTTTGAGCACTTGCTGCGTAATGCGATCGTGCATGGCATCGAGAGCCGCGAGCGGCGCCAGGCTGCCGGCAAGAATGAAACCGGCGAATTGCTGGTTGAAATCCGGCAAGAAGGTAACGAAGTCGTGATTCAGTTCTCGGATGATGGCCAAGGCCTGAATCTTGATCGCATTCGCGAAAAGGCCCGAACTACCGGCCTTCTGGAAAACGATGATGTGATATCCGACGCCGAAGTGACGGATTTGATTTTCCATCCGGGTTTTTCCACTGCAGAGCACATAACCGAACTGGCCGGTCGCGGCGTCGGGATGGATGTGGTGCGCTCCGAAGCCGCTGCTCTCGGCGGCCGCGTGGCAGTCGTGTCAGAGATGGGGAAAGGTGCCCATTTCACCATTCACTTGCCTTTGACATTGGCGGTTACACAGGTGGTTATTTTGACGACTGGCGGCAAGACATTCGCCGTGCCATCGGTGTTGGTGGAGCAAGTCCAGCAATTGAAAACCAACCCGCTTGCCAATGCCTATAACGACGGCGCGGTAATGTGGCAAAACCATCGGGTGCCGCTGCATTACCTGGCATCGTTGTTGGGTGACAAGGATGCAGCGCCGGTTACGCAACAATATACGCCAATCATGATTTTGAAGAGCGGCAACGACCGCGTGGCGATCCATGTCGATGAAATTCTGGGTAACCGAGAAGTCGTGGTCAAGAACATCGGCCCGCAATTGGCCCGTATGATCGGGATTGCCGGTGCGACTGTGCTGGGCTCCGGCGAAATCGTGTTGATTCTGAATCCGGTGCCGTTGGCGCAGCGGTTTGCCCACGAAAGTGTGCGGGCGCCGCGTCTGACACCAGCTGACATTCCTGACAACATGGGTGCTGTTGCAGAAATGGCGCATGCCCAAGTGGAGCCGCCAAAGGCGGAACCGGTGCAAGGTTTGCGTACCCAGCACATCGTCATGGTAGTCGACGATTCGCTGACCGTGCGGCGCGTAACGCAACGCTTGCTGGTGCGTGAAGGTTATCAAGTGGTGTTGGCGAAAGACGGCGTGGATGCATTGGAGCATCTGCAGTCCATCACGCCGGATGTCATGCTGGTCGACATCGAAATGCCGCGTATGGATGGCTTCGACTTGACGCGTAACGTCCGCAACGACGATCGTACCCGTCATATTCCGATCATCATGATTACTTCCCGGACCGCAACCAAGCATCGTAATTACGCGATGGAACTCGGTGTCAATGAGTACCTTGGGAAACCGTATCAGGAAGATGCACTGGTCAAATCAATTGCCGGATTTATCAATAAGGAAGTGCCGGCAATCTGAGAATTGCTAATCTCTACGCATTAAACCCAAAGGCCCCGTTTCGACGGGGCCTTTGCCGTTAACATCCTGCGGTTAACAATTGGTCGACTGCATTACTCGTCACCTGCTTCATCCTGCGGGATTTCATTCTTGACTGTTCTGACAACGCTATAGCGCGCGAGTGTCGCTTTGCGTGCCTGATCGTGCTCGACAATCGGGCGTGGGTAATCTTGTCCTAGAACGAGATTGCATGCAGAGAGTTCGACTGGTGTGAGTCGCCACGGCGCGTGGATTGCCCGATTGGGCAACCTGGCGAGTTGCGGCAGGTAGCGACGGATAAATTTTCCATCGCTATCGAATTTCTCAGACTGCGTGACGGGATTGAAAATACGAAAATAAGGTTGCGCATCGCAGCCGGATGAAGCCGCCCATTGCCATCCGCCGTTGTTCGATGCCAGGTCGTAATCATTGAGTTTCACGGCAAAGTATTGCTCGCCGCGCCGCCAATCGATGCCCAGGTCCTTGATCAGGAAACAGGCGCTCACCATGCGCAGGCGATTATGCATATAGCCGGTTTGGTTCAGTTGTGCCATCGCCGCATCGACCAGGGGGTAGCCGGTTCTACCTTCGCACCAGGCTTCAAAATGAGCGTCTGCCTCTGGACCGATCTGCCATTTGATCAAGTCGTAGGATGGCTTGAATGCGTGCTCCACCACATGTGGATGATGGAATAAAATCATTGCGTAGAATTCGCGCCAAATCAACTCGTTGAGCCAGATTGATGCGCCACTGCCGCCCTCGCCCGCACGCAAGGCGTCGAGCGTACGTCGCACAAGCCCACGAATCGACACTGTTCCGAAGCGCAGGTGGATCGACAGGTAGGAAGGGCCTTTTAATGCAGGGAAGTCGCGCGTATTCCCGTATTGCCCGATGCGGTTCAGGAAATCGTCAAAAAGGAATTGACCGCCCCGCACGCCGGTTTTGATATTGAGGGCGGACAGATTAGTCTTTTCAAAACCGAGTTCAGATAAGGTCGGAATCGGGGCGGGCTGCATTTGAACAAGGCGCTCGGGAAGCGAAGTCGTATCGAACGGGGCCGTTAGGTTCAGTTCTATATTACTCTCCGCACTTAAATGGAGATTTCTCAGCCACGCATTTTTATACGGAGTGAAAACCGAGAATGGTCGTGCAGACTGAGACAATACCTCGTTCTTTTCAAAGATGACCTGATCCTTGACGCTGAAGAAGAGGCGGCCTGCGCTCGCCAGAGATGCAGCAACCGCCGCGTCGCGTCGGATTGCAGCAGGTTCATAGTCGTGATTGACAAATACTGCATTTGCGCCAAGTTCCGCTGCTAGTTTCGGAATTTCCGATTCGGCAAAGGCATGGCGGACCATCATGCTACCGCCGTGTCGACGCAATTCGGCGTCCAACTCGATGATGCAAGCATGGATAAATTCGACGCGCCGGTCCGCCCGCGGCAGGTGATCGAGAATTTCCCGGTCAAATATAAAGACGCAATAGATGCGTCGACTGCATTCGAGCGCATGGGATAGCGCTGCGTGGTCAAACGATCGCAGATCACGCCGAAACCAAACCAGGGCCGTATCGATTAATTGCGGCATGTTTTTGGCATTGGCGGAAGACGAGGACACATGGATTTAAATAGTAATAATATGCAAATATTTCGACGACTATAGCATTAATTTCCTTGAGGCATCATGCTATGAAAACTCTTGAAATTGCCTAAAACTGCTAAAATGCGGCTATGGTGAAGTCAAGTAATCCTCGTAAATCCCCTTCCTCGCCTGGTGCGTCCCGGTCAAAGTCCCGTCGTTCACTGCCATCTGAAGATGAAGGCATTGCCGAGCTGAATTTGTCGAATCATTTCCTGATTGCGATGCCGTCCATGCTCGATCCGGTTTTCGGCGGCAGCGTGGTCTATCTTTGTGAACATAACGCTGGCGGTGCCTTGGGTGTGATCATTAACAAGCCGACCGACATGAGCATCGACGTGCTATTGGATCGGATCGATTTGACGCTGGAGATTGCACCGAACGGGATCCCGCTCGACGGCAAGCCGGTCATGTTCGGCGGTCCGGTTCAGGTCGAGCGCGGGTTCGTTTTGCATACGCCGCTCGGCAGCTTTTCGTCGATGCTGACAGTCAGCGACGATATCGTTTTGACGACGTCCAAGGACGTGCTGGAAGCAGTGGCGCAAGGCACCGGCCCGGCCCGCATACTCGTTAGCCTGGGCTGTTCCGGCTGGAGCGCCGGGCAGTTGGAGCAGGAGATAGCCCACAATGGTTGGCTGACTGTACGCGCCGACCCCCACATTGTGTTCGATCTGCCGATCGAAGAACGTTTCGATGCCGCCATGCGCCTACTCGGATTTGATCCCATGATGCTCGCTGGCGAGGCTGGGCATGCCTGAGAACCTACTCGTGATCTTACTGCGCGGGCGTGATTTGGCGCTAAACGGTGCTCGAAATCCTCATGTACCTCAGTACATTCCGGTTTCTCCGCGCCGTTTAGCACCAACTGACGCATGCTCGCTACAGATCATGAGCAGGTTCTGACTTGATCGGCGTTGCCGGTTAGCATGGAAACGATACTGGGGTTTGATTTTGGTCTCAAGCGCATCGGCGTTGCGGTCGGTAATTCCCTGATCCGTCAGGCGCAGCCGCTGACGATTATTTCGGCGGCCACCAACGACGCCAAATTTGCCGCCATCGATGCCTTGCTGAAAGAGTGGCAGCCGACACGTTGCATCGTCGGTTTGCCACGCCACCCCGATGGCGCAGAGCATGAAATGACTGTTCGGTGCCGCCGTTTTGCCAATCAATTGCAGGGACGCTATGGTGTCGTCACGGCCTTGGTCGATGAGCGTTATTCATCGGCGGTGATTGCACAGAAGCGTGGTGAGGCGATCGATGCGCAAGCTGCGGCGATCATTTTGCAACAATATTTTGATGAATATGTCGAACCTTAACCTGGACGGGGAAGCCCTGTATCGGACGCTCGCCAAACAACTCGCCAGCGCGCTGGCAAGGACGGAAAACCTGGCCTTGGTCGGAATCTATTCTGGCGGAGCCTGGCTGGCGGAGCGCCTGGCTGCGGAGATGCAATTGCAGGAACGCCTCGGTTTCATCGACGTCTCGTTCTATCGCGATGACTACGCCGAAAAGGGCTTGCACAGCAATGTCAAGCCAACCCAGATTCCGTTCGAAGTCGACGACGCCACAATTTTGCTGGTGGATGATGTCTTGTTTACCGGGCGCACCACGCGGGCCGCAATCAACGAGTTATTCGACTATGGGCGTCCGCGCAGGATCATGCTGGCGGCGCTGGTCGATCGCGGCGGCCGCGAACTCCCCATTGCCGCCGATTTTGTCGCGCACGCCATTTCCCTTCCACAAGACCAGTCGCTGGCGCTTGATCGCGACGATGATGGGCATTTGTCACTGACGGTGAAGCATGCATAATCCGCAACTCAATTCCAATGGCGAGTTGCAACACTTGCTGACCATCGAAGGCTTGCCCAAGGCAGTCATCAATCACATTCTCGATACGGCGTCCTCTTTCGTCGGCATCAGCGACCGCGAAGTGAAGAAGGTGCCGCTGATGCGCGGCAAGAGCGTCTTCAATTTATTTTTCGAAAATTCGACGCGTACCCGCACCACGTTTGAAATTGCTTCGACGCGCTTGTCGGCCGACGTGATCAACCTGAATATCTCGGCCTCCAGCGCCAGCAAAGGCGAATCGCTGCTCGACACCATCGACAACCTGGCCGCGATGCATGCCGACATGTTCGTGGTCCGCCATTCGCAATCGGGGGCGCCGTACTTGATCGCCAAGCACCTGGTGGATACGAAACAACCGCATGTGCACGTGGTCAATGCCGGCGACGGCAGGCATGCCCATCCGACCCAGGGTTTGTTGGACATGTACACGATCCGGCATTACAAGAAGGATTTCACCAACCTAACCGTGGCGATCGTCGGCGACATCTTGCATAGCCGCGTGGCACGCTCCGATATTCATGCGCTGACCACGCTCGGCGTGCCGGAAGTGCGCGCCATCGGCCCGCGTACCTTGCTGCCCAGCGGCCTGGAACAAATGGGCGTGCGCGTATTCACCGACATCAACGCCGGACTAAAGGATGTCGACGTTATCATCATGCTGCGTTTGCAAAATGAACGCATGAGCGGCGCATTGCTGCCTTCGGCGCAGGAGTTTTTCAAGAGCTATGGCTTGACTACCGAGCGGCTTGCATTGGCGAAGCCGGATGCGATTGTCATGCATCCCGGGCCGATGAATCGCGGCGTGGAAATCGAATCGGCAGTGGCCGACGGCTCGCAGGCAGTGATCTTGCCGCAGGTGACTTTCGGGATCGCAGTGCGCATGGCGGTCATGAGCATCCTGGCCGGGAATTGAGCGCAGTAAAACTGAGAAACAGCATGAGCGTCAACGAAAAATAATAAACATGAAACTCCACATTTCGAACGGACACTTGATTGATCCCGCCAATGGCGTCAACTCCAAACAAGACATCTACATCGCCGCCGGAAAAATCGTTGGCATTGGCACGCAACCCGAGGGTTTCGTCCCTAGCAAGGTGATCGATGCCAGCGGCTTGACCGTGATTCCCGGCCTGGTTGATTTAAGTGCGCGCCTGCGCGAACCCGGTTATGAATACAAGGCGACGCTGGAGTCCGAAATGCTGGCCGCGATGCATGGCGGCGTGACCAGCCTGGTGTGCCCGCCGGATACCGATCCTGCCTTGGATGAACCCGGCTTGGTGGAAATGTTGAAGCATCGCGCCAAGACCTTGAACCAGGCGCACGTCTATCCGCTAGGCGCATTGACGGTCGGCTTGAAAGGCGAAGCCCTGACCGAGATGGCGGAACTGACCGAGGCCGGTTGCATCGGATTTTCGCAAGCCGATTCGCCGATCGTCGATACCACGGTGTTATTCAGGGCATTGCAATACGCAGTCACATTTGGCTATACCGTGTGGCTGCGACCGCAAGATGCACATCTGGGGCAGGGCGGAATTGCCCATAGCGGCGCAGTCGCCTCGCGTTTAGGGTTGTCGGGTGTTCCGGTAATGGCGGAAACCATCGCCTTGCAGACGATTTTCGAATTGGTCAGGGCCACCGGTACACGCGTGCATCTGTGCCGCATCTCATCGTCTGACGGAATTGCTCTGATACGTGCGGCGAAGAAGGAAGGCTTGCCGATTACGTGCGACGTCGGCGTGCATTACATTCACATGACCGATGTCGACATCGGCTTCTTTGATTCCAACGCGCGCGTGACGCCGCCATTTCGCACCCAACGTGATCGCGATGCTATCCGCCAGGGTTTGGCTGACGGTACCGTCGATGCGATTTGCTCAGACCACACGCCGGTCGACGATGATGAAAAATTGCTGCCCTTCGGCGAAGCGTCGCCAGGCGCGACCGGACTTGAATTGCTGTTGCCGCTGGTTGGCAAATGGGTCGATGAATGCCGCGACCCATCCGGCCAAACCCTGCTGCGGGCAATCGCCAAAATTACCTGCGATGCGGCACGTGTCGCCGGCTTGGCGACTGGCCAACTCGGTGTCGGCAGCGTCGCCGATCTGTGTATCTTCGACCCACATAAAATCTGGAAAGTCGAAGCCAAGGCGCTTGCCAGCCAAGGCAAGCATACGCCCTTCCTTGGCTACGAAGTGGCAGGCCAGGTCAGGATGACGATGGTGGCCGGCCATGTCGCGTTTACACGGTTCAATTCATGATTGTTCTTAGACTGATACGCATTATTTTGCATTTGCTCACTGCCCTCTGGACGTGCGCGCTGATTTTTCCATTGACCGACCACGCTGGTCGCGCCTGGAGGATGCGGCACTGGTCGACGCAGCTCTTGTCGATTTGCCGGGTGCGGGTCGAGCTTGAGCATCATGGCATGGAGCAGGCTGGCTTGCATGCCCTGGTGGTTGCCAATCATGTGTCGTGGCTGGATATTTTCGTCATCAATTCGAAATACCCCAGTCGATTTGTCGCCAAATCGGATATTCGCGATTGGCCCTTGATCGGCTGGTTGTGCGCGCAAGCCGGCACCGTGTTTATTGCACGCGGACGTTTGCGCGATGTGCGGCGGATCTTCCAGGACTTGGTGGTGAGCATCCATAACGGCGAGCATGTCGCCTTTTTCCCGGAAGGCACAACCGCCAGTCAGGGCGGCTTATTGCCCTTTCATGCGAACCTGTTTGAAGCCGCCATCGATGCCCAGGTGCCGGTACAGCCCTATGCATTGCGCTATGTTGACGCGCAGGGCCGCTTGCATCCCACGGTGGATTTCGTCGGCGACATGACATTTGCGGAGAGCATGCTGGCGATCCTGCGCGGAGATAAGATCACCGCACAATTGATCGTCTTGCCATTGATCGATACGGCAGGCGCGCATCGTCGCGATTTGGCGCAGCTTGCCCATGGTGCGATTGCCAAAGCTTTGGGGCATGCCGCCCAGATCGACGAACAAACTATTTGATTCGGGTTAGCCCGGCTTTTGATGTTGCGGGCAATCGACTTGAATGACTGTGTGATCGTCAAGGCAAACGGCGGTGAGCTTGCCGCCCCAGACGCAACCGGTGTCCAGGCCGATCAGCTTATCGCGGATAGTCAGCCCCAAGGTTGACCAGTGGCCGAATACGACCGGAGTTTCGGCAGTCTGGCGATCCGGCACGTCAAACCACGGCATGTATCCGGCTGGCGCACCTTTGCCCCCCTCAATGCTGTTGAATTCCATGGTGCCGTCAGCGCGGCAAAAACGAATGCGGGTCAAGGCATTGACGATGCAGCGCAGACGGTCGGCGCCTTGCAACGTGTCATCCCAGCGATCAGGTGTATTGCCGTACATGTGCCGCAAAAAATCCAGCCAGCCGGGGCCGCTCAGCACGTCGGAAACCTCTTGCGCCAATCCCAGTGTTTGCTCCACGGTCCACTGCGGCACTACCCCGGCATGCACCACCAGGTGCCCGCATTCCATTAGCGCCAAGGGCTGGCGTCGCAACCAATCCAGCAATTGGTCTTTATCCGGGGCAGCGAGAATATCGCTCAAGGTGTCGGACTTGTGCGGCTTGCGTATGCCGTGCGCCAGCGCCAGCAAATGCAGGTCATGATTGCCCAGGATAACTTTTACACTATCTCCAAGGTCGTAGAGGTAGCGCAACATGTCCAATGAGCGGGGGCCACGGTTGACCAGGTCGCCGACGAATATCAATGTCGGGTTCGCGGACGAAGCGCGAACTTTTTTTATCAAGGCCAAGGCCTGCTGATGGCAGCCTTGCACATCGCCAATGGCAAAAACATTCATATTGAGAAAAAGGGCGAGATTTTTACTAAAGTTAAATAAAAGAAAAGGCAGTCAGCGATAACTTGCAGCAAGAGTAGCCCGATATTAACAATCACTTTAACAATCAATTACATCTATTTTAGAAAATTCCTGTTGTAATCGTTAAAATAGATGTGAATTTATCAAGGTTTGTCACGTAAAATAACTGGTTTTTCGTAGAACTCATAAAAAACTGTCAATCCGATTTCTGGGTGCTGATACAGGTAATCCTGCTGCAATGGGATTCGGGCCTTGGTTTTAGCGGCGTGCAGTGATTTTAAGGGTATCCTCAACACGTTTACTTGATTTGGGATATTGGGATGATTTTAGTGACAGGCGGAGCTGGATTTATCGGCTCAAATTTTGTTTTGGATTGGTTGGCGCAGTGCAATGAGCCGGTTGTCAATTTCGACAAGCTCACCTATGCCGGGAACATGAACAATTTGCTCGCAGTGAGAGAGCGCCCTGAGCATATCTTCGTTCGCGCCGACATTTGCGACACCGCCCGGGTTGCTGAATTGTTGACGCTCCATAAGCCACGCGCCATCGTGCATTTTGCCGCCGAGAGCCACGTCGATCGCTCGATCCATGGCCCCGGTGAATTTATCTCCACCAATATCAATGGCACGTTCAGCATGCTCGAGGCCAGCCGTGCGTATTGGTCGGCGTTGCCGGAGGCAGAGAAAGCGAATTTCCGTTTCCTGCACGTTTCTACTGATGAAGTGTTCGGTTCTCTCGGGCCGGATGACGCGCCTTTTTCAGAAACCACTGCCTATGCCCCGAATAGCCCTTATTCGGCATCAAAAGCAGCAGCTGACCACTTGGTGCGTTCTTACCACCATACCTACGGCTTCCCGACGCTGACGACCAATTGCTCCAATAACTACGGGCCGTTCCACTTCCCGGAAAAGTTAATTCCGTTGATGATCGCCAACGCACTTGCCGGCAAGTCCCTGCCGATTTACGGTGACGGCACGAATGTACGCGATTGGCTGTATGTAAGTGATCACTGCGCTGCAATTCGCGAAGTTCTGAAGGGTGGGCGCTGCGGCGAGACGTATAACATCGGCGGTTGGAATGAAATGACCAATCTTGAGGTGGTGAACACCTTGGTTGAAATTCTCGATCAACTGGCGCCGAAAGCCGATCAATCCACTTACCGCAAGCAAATTACCTACGTGACCGATCGCCCTGGACATGACCGTCGTTACGCAATCGATGCCCGTAAAATTGAACGGGAGCTTGGCTGGAAACCGGTCGAGACATTTGCCACCGGAATCAAAAAGACAGTGCAATGGTATCTGGATAATCAGGCCTGGGTTGCTGAAGTGCAATCGGGTGCGTATCAAAGTTGGGTGGAGAAAAATTACAGCGAGCGCAGCACTGCCAAGGAAACCGCGAACGGGGGAGCCGTATGACAATCGGAGAGAAGGGAAGCAAGCGCAAGGGCATTATTCTTGCAGGTGGTTCTGGCACCAGGTTGTATCCAGTGACAACCTCGGTCTCGAAGCAATTGTTGCCGGTTTACGACAAGCCGATGATTTACTATCCCTTGACCACCTTGATGTTGGCCGGAATACGCGATATTTTGTTGATTTCGACACCGCAGGATACGCCGCGCTTTCGCGAGCTGTTAGGTGACGGCAGCCAATGGGGCATCAATCTCAGCTATGCCGTGCAACCGTCGCCGGATGGCTTGGCGCAAGCCTTCATTATCGGCCGCGAATTTGTCGGCAATGATCCATCGGTTTTGATTCTTGGTGACAACATATATTACGGGCACGAGTTTGATGCGCAACTGCAAGTTGCCTCGACACGGACTGAAGGAGCAACGGTTTTTGCCTATCACGTGCTGGACCCGGAGCGTTACGGTGTGGTCGAATTCGACGATCAGCGGCGCGCCATCAGCATTGTGGAAAAACCTTTGCAGCCGAAGTCGAACTATGCGGTTACCGGTTTATATTTTTACGACAACCAGGTTTGCGATATCGCTGCAAGCATGAAGCCATCGCCACGCGGTGAACTCGAGATTACCGATGTTAATCGGATTTATCTCGAGCGCAACGAGTTGAATGTCGAAGTGATGGGGCGCGGCATGGCTTGGCTCGACACTGGCACGCATGAGTCGTTGCTGGATGCGTCGCAATTCGTGGCGACCATCGAAAAGCGCCAGGGTTTGAAGGTTGCTTGTCCGGAAGAAATCGCCTATCGCAAGGGGTATATCGATGCCGCACAGCTGGAGAAGCTGGCGCAACCCTTGAAGAAAAATGCCTATGGCCAGTACTTAATCCAAATTCTCACAGGTAAAGTGTACTAACTATGAAGGCGGTATCAACTTCTATCAAGGATGTCGTCATTATCGAGCCGAAGGTATTTGGTGACGACCGCGGGTTTTTTTACGAAAGCTATAACGAGCGCCGCTTCATTGAACTGACCGGGCTGATTGAGGCACCCCGCTTCGTGCAGGATAATCACTCAAAATCTGCCAAGAACGTGCTGCGCGGCTTGCACTATCAGATTCAGCAGGCGCAAGGGAAGCTGGTGCGGGTAACCGCTGGCGAAGTGTTTGACGTGGCGGTCGATATTCGACGCAGCTCGCCAACCTTCGGACGCTGGGTCGGGGTGACTTTGTCGGCTGCGAATCAGCGGCAATTGTGGATACCTGCGGGTTTCGCGCATGGTTTCGTGGTTACCAGCGAATCGGCTGAATTTCTTTACAAGACGACCGATTATTGGGCGCCCGAGCATGAGCGATCCATCATCTGGAACGATCCGGCTATTGGCATCGAATGGCCGACCAATACGACGCCTTTGTTGTCCGAGAAGGACCGCCAGGGAAAATTCCTGGCTGACGCCGAGGTATTCTCGTGAAGATTCTGCTTACTGGAAAAACCGGGCAAGTTGGCTATCAATTGGAACGCAGCCTGCAAGGGCTGGGCGAGGTGGTTGCGCTGAATTCAAGCCAGATGAATCTGGCTGAATTGGATCAAGTGCGTGAAGTGATACGCCGGGTGAAACCGGACTTGATCGTCAATCCTGCCGCCTATACCGCTGTCGATCTGGCCGAGCGCGAACCTGACGTGGCCATGCGGATCAACGGTGATGCCCCAGGCGTAATGGCCGAGGAAGCCAAAAGCCTTGGCGCCGCCATGATTCACTACTCGACCGATTACGTGTTTGACGGTTCCAAGCAAGGCGCGTATACGGAAGACGATAGTCCCAATCCAGTTAACGTCTATGGCAGCAGCAAATTGGCTGGCGAGCGCGCGGTACAAGCTGCCGGGATTCCGCATTTGATACTGCGCACCAGCTGGGTCTATGGCATGCACGGCAAGAACTTCTTGCGAACGGTGATGCGCCTGGCCCAGGAGCGTGATGAATTGCGTATCGTCGCCGACCAGTTTGGCGCTCCGACCTGGAGCCGAACTATTGCCGACACGACAGCACATATTGTTGCTCGCTTGCAATCAACCGCCAACGATAAAAATGCCGGTATCGAGCGCGATGCCTGGCAAAGGCATTCCGGCATCTATCACTTGACCGCACAAGGCCATACCACTTGGTACGGCTTTACCAAAGCCATCCTGAATCACCCGTCGATACTCAAAAAGCCGGCGGTGACACCGATCAGAAGCGAGGAATATCCAGTGCCTGCGCGCAGGCCGGCCAATTCCGTATTGTCGTGCACACGATTGATTGATACTTTTTGCAGTTTACCTGAATGGGAAAAAGCGCTCGGATTGTGTCAAGAATGATATTTTCGCGTGAATTTACGCGGTAAATATCCTAAACCTGCAGTTTGTGGCGCTGTTATGGGCTTAAAGCTGTAATAATTACACTATGCTTATTCCAATTATTCTATCCGGCGGCGCAGGTACCCGCTTGTGGCCGGTGTCGCGTCAGTCTCACCCCAAGCCGTTTATGCGGATTGGCGGGGCCAAAAGCCTTCTGACGCAGACGTATGAACGCGCGCTGCAGGTGTCCAACAATACACCGGCACTGATCGTCACCAATCGCGACCACTATTTTTTGTCGCACGACGAATTGGTGACGCAGCCGCTGCAACCGCAATACATGCTGGAGCCGACCGGTCGCAATACTGCGCCCGCCATTGCATTGGCGGCCTTGTGGGCGATTGAACAGGGTGACCCGTGTTTGCTGGTCATGCCGGCAGACCATTTGATTACCGATATCGATGCCTTCAAGGTTGCAGTACAGCAAGCACGAACGCTTGCCAATGACGGCTTGATGGTCTTGTTCGGCATTCGCCCGACCAGGCCCGAGAGCGGTTTCGGTTATATCGAAATGGGTGACCTGATTGGCGAGCATGCCAATGCGGTCAGGCGCTTCGTTGAAAAGCCGAACACGGCGACTGCGGCAGAATACTTGGCAAAGGGCAATTACGTCTGGAATAGCGGGATGTTCTGCTTCAAAGCCAGTGTGATTCTGGCGGCCATGCAGGCGCATTGCCCGGCGTTGCTGGCTGCCGCGCGCGAAACCTGGAAAAAAACCCTGGTAGAGGGTGATAAAACCGAATTGGCGGACGAATTTTCCAAGGTCGACAGTATCTCCATCGATTACGCCGTGATGGAGAAGGCGAAAAATATTGCGGTGATTCCCGGCGATTTTGGATGGAGCGATATTGGCGCCTGGGATGCGGTGGCGGCGGCGACACCGGCTGACGCGTTTGGCAATACGGTCAATCAACAGTCGGCGAATGGCGAGCCTATCATCATTGATAGTCGCAACACCCATATCGAAAGCCAGGATCGCCTGGTAGCCGCAATCGGCCTCGACAATTTGTTGATCATCGATACGCCCGATGCCTTGCTGGTGGCAGATAAATCGAAAAGCCAGGAAGTGCGTCAAATCGTCAGCTGGCTCAAAGCCAGCGACCATGACGCCCACAAGTTGCATCTCACCGTGGTTCGTCCTTGGGGCGCGTACACCATCCTGGAGGAAGGCCCGGGATTCAAGATCAAGCGCATCGTGGTCAAACCCGGCGCGGCGCTATCGCTGCAGATGCATCATCATCGCAGCGAGCATTGGGTAGTTGTTTCCGGAATTGCCGAAATCATCAATGGCGAGCGCAGCATTACCCTGCATGAGAACCAGTCAACCTATATCCCTGCCGGACACAAGCATCGCCTGGTTAATCCAGGTGAGTCTGAATTGTCGATGATTGAAGTGCAATGCGGCGCCTATCTCGGTGAAGACGATATTGTCAGGTTTGATGACGTCTATGGCAGGAAAGAATAGCGTCAATCGGCAATTTATTGATTGCGAATTAATCCGTGGTTCCCGGTGAACAATCGCAGCTTGACGGTGTAGGTCGGCCATTGTTTACCTGGGCCGACATGCGCCGAGTGGATCACAATGGCGTAATGAAAATGAATAGTCAAAGGTAAGTCGTGGAAGCGGATTTGAAAACTCGTGAGGCTGTATTGAACGCTGGATACGTCGGCCGAGAATACAGGGCAAATGACTCGACCGTGGCGCCAATTCGAGAGATGCGAGTCGGGATTAACGGCGTGTCGATGCTCTCGCCGTTAACCGGGATCGGGCAATACACGTTTAATTTGCTGGGCGAGTTTCACGCCATGCATTTGTCGCCTTGGCTATTTTACGGCACCGATTGGCGACAGGATATTCGCGCGCAACCGGTGCGCGGCATCGGCGTTGCGAAAAAGTTGATCAAGCGCCTGATACCTCGCCCCTATGTTGCTTCGCGCTTTTTACTGCAGCGGGTTTTTGATCGTGGCGTGCGCCAGAATCGCATCCAGTTGTATCACGAACCGAATTTCATGATGTATCGTTTTCGCGGCCCAGGGGTGGTTACGGTCCATGATTTGTCCTGGCTGCATTACCCAGAAACGCAACCCGCCGCACGGGTACGAGAAATGAATCGCCTCATGCCGGCAACGATGAAAGCGGCGGCACATATCCTGGTTTGCTCGGAATTCATCCGCAAGGAAGTAATCGCCCACTTCGGCGTGCGCGAGGATCGCATCAGCACCACATTGTTAGGCGTCGCCAAGGAATTCAAGCCGCGCGATGCCGATCAATGCGCGCCGGTTTTGACGCGATACGGCCTGCATTTCGGGCGCTACCTGCTCGCCGTGGCGACACTTGAGCCAAGGAAGAATCTGGGGACGATGATTGCGGCGTTCGCTCAATTGCCACAGGCGATGAGGCGACAGTATCCACTGGTGATCGTCGGCATGCGGGGTTGGGGCGATAAACTGGTTTCAACTAGTTTGCAGCAAATGATAGCCAGCGGGGAAGTGCGCCTGACCGGATACGTTCCGCAAAAAGATTTGCCCAGCCTCTACGCCGGCGCACGATTGTTTTCTTACCCTTCGCTCTATGAAGGGTTTGGATTGCCGCCGTTGGAGGCGATGGCTTGCGGCGTGCCGGTTATCGTATCGAACCGCGCTTCGCTACCGGAAGTCGTAGGAAATGCGGGAATATTGGTCGATCCGATGGACGATGCGGGAATTGCCCAGCATATGCGCGCCTTGATCGAAGACGACCTGCTGCATCAATCCCTATCTACAGCAGGGCGTCAACAATCGCTTTCATTTACGTGGCGCAAATGCGCGACAGAGACAATGGCGGTGTACCAAAAAGTATTGAAAGCAGCTTAGGGCAACGCTGTACCTTCGTACAGTTGCGTTTATCGACACAAACTCGAACCGCTCGCGACACTTATTCAGCGTTGCTTTGGTTTAAATTGGCACAGCTGTGAAAAGAACGAATTGGAACGTTTTGTCGAGTTCCAACAATTGAATTGAATAGGGAAAGGCAATGACGAACACCGTCATTGCTCCAAATAATAAAAATGCGGGTACTTCACGTCTTCAAGATTTATTACCCCGATTCTTTCGGGGGCGTCGAACAAGTTATTCGACAACTAAGCGCGGCGACCTCTCAATTGGGCTTGTCGAATCGGGTTTTCACGCTAAGTCGGCAAGCCGAAATAACACCTCTATTGCACGATGGCGCCACATCCGTCATTCGGGGCAAAACGCAATTCGAAATCGCGTCCACGCCGATGTCCTTTTCCGCGATATCGCTATTTCGCGAAGAGGTCAAGCAGGCCGACTTGATCCATTACCACTATCCGTGGCCTTTCGGCGACGTGCTGCATCTGCTGGCCGGGCAATCTAAGCCGGCGGTCGTTACCTATCATTCGGATGTCGTGCGGCAGCGCACCCTGATGCATCTATACAGGCCATTGCTGCATCGATTTTTTGGAGATGTGCGGGCCGTGGTGCCGACTTCGCCGAATTATTTGCAGAGCAGTCCGTTGCTCCAAGAGTATCGCGACAAAACCACGGTGATTCCGATCGGACTGGACGAAGACAGTTATCCGGAACCACAGGCAGAGCGCTCGGATTATTGGAAAAACGAATTGGGCGAGAATTTTTTCCTCTTCGTTGGCGTATTGCGATATTACAAGGGCTTGCACATCTTGCTGGATGCCTGCGTCAACAGCAGCAGCCGTGTGGTAATCGTAGGCGCCGGACCAGTGGAGGCCGACCTGAAACGCCAGGCCTTGCGCTTGGGGTTGAACAATGTTCATTTTCTGGGCGCCGTATCGGACGAAGACAAGGTGGCGCTATTAAGATTGTGCCGCGGCGTGGTATTTCCCTCGCATTTACGCTCGGAAGCGTTTGGTGTGACCTTGCTGGAGGGGGCGATGTTCGGCAAGCCCCTTATTTCATCGGAAATCGGCACCGGCAGCAGTTATGTCAATGTTGACGGCGTCACCGGCATGGTCGTGCCGCCCAACGACCATGTCGCTTTGCGCGACGCGATGCAGGTGATTGCTTCGGATGATCAACTCGCGGCCGACATGGGCCGCCGCGCACGGGAACGATTTGATACCTTGTTTACCGCCAAGCAAATGGGACGTGCTTACGCCGATTTGTATCGACAAGTGTTGGGAGAGAAAACCTGATGCGCAAATTATTCAATGACGTGTGGGTAACCGAATTGCAGAGTCCTGATGGCGCCACAATCCTGATTGCAGATCATGGCGCCCATGTGTTGTCGTGGAAACCTGCCGGTGCTCAAGAGGCGCTCTATCTCAGTGAACGTTCAAAATACGGCGCAAATAGCGCGATACGCGGTGGCGTGCCAATTATTTTCCCGCAATTTGGCGAACGCGGCAGCGGCCAGCGTCATGGCTTCGCGCGTTTACTGACATGGAGCCCCGACTTTGCCGGAGTCGAACAAGGGCGTGCAGTAGCTCGCTTTCGTTTGAGCAGTGAGGAGGCAAACGGCAGTGGCAGCGGTTGGCCGCATCGTTTCGATCTACTCTATGAAGTGGCGGTTTCCGGGCAGGAGTTGCACCTGTCGCTGGCCGTGCATAATCCCTCCGATCAGGCGTGGGAATTTGGCGCGGCACTGCATACCTATTTGCGCGTATCCGATCTCGATCAGGTCGAGATCGGCGG
>OUMC01000007.1_pt1 | contig 18503 bp, 13 predicted proteins | sample 1690821 | NCBI WGS metagenome assembly OUMC01 (sample SAMEA3914812, study PRJEB12502) | metagenome | biome: forest; material: soil | place: Canada | collected 2011-07-07 | depth 0.1 m
ATCAAGTATTGGTGCTTGAGCGGGATGTGAACCGTCGTTAGTCGATCAAATAATTGGTTCATCCGAATATTCTATATTCATTTGGCGCAAGCACAACCCTCCGTCATTCCCGCGAAGGCGGGAATCCATAGGGCATCCGCTCGATCCAACTCACTATGGGTTCCCGCCTTCGCGGGAACGACGGGGATAAATTTTGCTAAACCTGCATTAATACATGTGTCTACCTGCAAAGAAGTCGAAACTGCCCACAATCATACAATCTTGATCCACGTCGTTTTCATTTCCGTATATTTATCAAATGCATGCAACGACTTGTCGCGCCCATTGCCCGATTGCTTGTAACCGCCGAACGGGACCGTGATATCGTCTTCATCATATTGATTGACGTGCACGGTGCCGACTCGCAGAGCCCGCGCAGTCTGATGCGCCTTGCGGATATCGGCAGTCCATATTGCTGCTTGCAGGCCGAATGACGTCGCGTTCGCAGCGCGGATCGCTTCATTGATGTCGGTGAAACTGAGCACGGAAAGCACCGGCCCGAAAATTTCTTCGCGGGCAATCCGCATGTTGTTATCCACCTTGTCGAAAATCGTCGGCGTCACGTAGAAGCCGCCGCTTTCGGTGCGGGCCTGTTCGCCGCCGGCCAGCAGTTGAGCGCCCTCTTCCTTGCCCGACGCGATAAAACCGAGCACCGACTTGAGTTGGATGCCGTCGACAATCGCGCCCATCACGGTATTCTCGTCAAGTGGATCGCCTGGCTGGAAATTGGGCACCATGGCCAGCGCCTTTTCCATGAATTGATCCTTGATCGATGCCTCGACAAACAGGCGCGACGGCGCGTTGCAGCTTTCACCCTGGTTGAAGTAAATCGAGCCGACAGCAGCGCGCACGGCGGCATCCAGGTCGGGGCAATCCGCACAAACAATGTTTGGCGACTTTCCACCCAATTCCGTCCAGGCTCGCTTCAGGTTCGATTGCCCTGCGTATTGCATGATCTGCTTGCCGATCCGGGTGGAACCGGTGAAAGCGATGCAATCCACATCCATATGCAAAGCCAGTGCGCTGCCCGCTTCGTTGCCATACCCCGGCAACACATTGAACACACCGGGCGGTATCCCTGCTTGCAACGCGATTTCGGCCAGGCGCAATGCGGTCAGCGGTGATTTTTCCGATGGTTTGAGTACTACGCTGTTGCCGACCGCCAGCGCCGGTGCGATTTTCCACGACGCCATGATCATCGGATAATTCCACGGCACAATGGCAGCGACCACGCCCACCGGTTCGCGCGTGATCAGGGCCAGCGTGGTGTCTGCTGTCGGTGCAATTTCATCGTAGATCTTGTCGACCGCTTCGCCGTACCAGCGGATGCAGTTGGCTGTCGCCCCCACGTCAACGCTGCGGCTGTACTTGATCGGCTTGCCCATGTCGAGCGTTTCAAGCAACGCCAGTTCATCGCCATGCTGCACGATCAGGTCGGCAAATTTGATCATAATGCGCTTGCGGGCTGCGGGCGCCAGACCGGCCCAGCGGCGGTCTTCAAAGGCGTTGCGGGCCGCGGTTACGGCCGCGTCAACGTCTGCCGTATCGCAGCGCGCGACGGGGCCGAGGCTGCGACCGTCGATCGGCGAGATATCGTCAAAGGTTGCGCCAGATTTCGCCCAGACGCGCTTGCCGTCGATCACTGCACGGCCATCGATTTCCAGGGCTTTAGCGCGGTCATGCCAAAGTGTCGTTGTCATTGCGTTTCTCCATTCCACTATCAGCTCGTTATCAGCTACATCATTGCGCAATTGAGGTTGCGCATCTCGGTTTTTACTCAGGCGGCAATTGCCGCCTCCACATCAGGTTCGGGCTTTGGATTACGATAGGCAGCCGCCTGTTCTTCCGCGCGTCGGCGCTCCTGGCGCGCCAGCCACAGGCTACCTAACAATACGCCCAATCCGACCACGGCGACGGTGATCGTCGCCACCACATTAACCGAAGGATTGAGCCCGAGGCGGGCGCGCGAGAACAATACCAGCGGCAGCGTGGTCGTGCCTGGGCCGGACAAAAAGGCACTGGTCACCACATCATCAAGGGAAATCGTAAACGTCAACAGCCACGCAGAGACCAGCGATTGCGCAATCAGCGGCAAGGTCACCAGATAGAAGACCTGGAACGGCTTGCAGCCGAGATCCATTGCCGCTTCTTCCAGCGATTTATCCATGCCGACCAGGCGCGATTGAATCACCACCGCTGCGTACGACGTGCAAATCGAGGTATGCCCGATCCAGATCGTCAGCAAACCGCGCCGGCCGAAGAACTGATCGCAGGAAACAAAGAATAGCAAAAGGGATAAACCGGTAATGACTTCCGGCACCACCAGTGGCGCGTTGATGTGCGCGATGAATAATGCGCGTCCCCGAAAACGCGTATAACGGACCATGACGAATGCAGCCAGCGTGCCGAGTATGACCGAGGCGCTCGCCGACATCAGCGCGATCTTGACCGACACCAGGAAACCATCGATGATTTCCGTATCGTCCAAAATTGCCGCGTACCATTTCAACGAGAAATGCGTCCACAGGCTCGCCAATTTGGACTCGTTAAAAGAGAACACGATCAGAGTCAGGATCGGCAGATAGAGAAATGCGTAACCGCAGATCAACCAGGTTAAACCGAATCGATTGCGCATGATCAAGTCCCCTTTGCTGCGCCGCTATCGGCTTGATATTTGTTGAACACCGCCAGCGGAATCAGAATCAACACCACCATCGACACGGCGACTGCAGATGCCATGGTCCAGTCATTGTTGCTGAAAAATTCGTTCCACAGCGTACGGCCTATCATTTGCGTTTCCGGCCCACCCAATAATTCAGGAATCACATATTCACCGAGACTTGGGATGAACACCAGCATGGAACCGGCTATGATCCCCGCCTTGGAAAGCGGCACCGTGATCAGCCAGAACGTGGTCAACGGGCGCGCACCGAGGTCGGAAGCGGCCTCCAGCAGAGTCAGGTTCATTTTCACCAGCGTCGAATACAAAGGCAGGATCATGAATGGCAGATAGGTATAAACCAGGCCGACCATCATCGAAAACGAGGTGTACATCATCTTGATCGGCGAGTCGATGACATGCGCCCAGATCAGGAAATTATTGATCACCCCGTTGTCGTCGAGCAAACCCTTCCAGGCGTATACGCGGAGCAGGTAGGAAGTCCAGAACGGCAACGTCACGAGCATCAACAGGGTCGGTCGCCAGGTAGCCGGGGCACGCGCCATGAAGTAGGCAAACGGATAGCCGACAATCAAGCAAATCACCGTGTTGAGAGCGGCTAATTTGATCGAATACCAATAGGTATAAACGTACAGTGAATCCGTCATCAGGAACAGGTAATTCGATACGCGGACACGCAGGATGGCCACACCGTCTATGTAGTCGAACAAGTCCTTGAAACGGATTCCTTCCGTGTCGGAAATGCTGAGTTTGAAAACGATGAGAAACGGCAAGGAGAAAAACAGGATCAGGAAGATATAGGGAATTCCGATCACGCTGCGTTTTCCCCAGCCTTTCCTGAGCGCCGGCGAGTGCCAGAAATTTTCGATCCGCTTCATCATTGGGTCAGCACCATCAGCGACGTGTCGCGCCACACGGCGAAGACCGACGCGCCCCGTTCCAGCATGTCGCTATGCCGCTCCGTGCTGGGAATGGTGACCTGCAACTGCAGGCCGCTGTCGAGAATCACACGGTAACCCGAGGAAGCGCCGAAGTAGGCGCTTTCCTTGATCTTGCCTTGCACGCAGTTGTGGCGCCGATCGGCTGGCGCTTCGCGCTGCAGCACAATATTCTCCGGCCTCAAAGCAGCGCACAGCGTCATGCCGAGCGCGCCGCTGATGCCATGCCCGACATACAATTTCCCGTGCGGGGTTTCGATGACGCAGTGATCAGGCTGGTCTTCAACCAGCGTGCCCTGGAACAAATTGACGTTGCCGATGAAATCCGCAACGAAGCGGCAATTGGGTGTTTCATAAATCTCTTGCGGTGTGCCGACTTGCTTGATGGCGCCGCTACTCATGATGGCAATGCGGTCGGCCATCGTCATCGCTTCTTCCTGGTCGTGCGTCACCATGACGCACGTGACACCGACTTTCTTGATGATGTTTTTCAATTCAAACTGGGTTTGCTCGCGCAGTTTGCGATCGAGCGCGCCAAGCGGCTCATCCAGCAACAGCAGGCGCGGTTCAAGCGCCAGGCTGCGCGCCAGGGCGACCCGTTGCTGCTGCCCGCCCGATAATTGATGAGGCTTACGTTTGGCGTAGGGTTTGAGCTGGACCAAGGCCAGCATTTGCTCGACTTGATCGGCGACTTTGCGTTTGTCCAGTTTCTGTCGCTTGAGACCAAACGCAATGTTTTCCCACACGGTCATATGCGGGAACAAGGCATACGACTGGAACATCATGTTGATCGGACGTTCGTAGGGCGGCATTGCCGAAATCTCGACGCCGCCCAAATTGATGCTGCCGCTGGTCGGCGTCTCGAATCCCGCGAGCATCCGCAACAAGGTCGATTTGCCGCACCCAGAGGAGCCGAGCAAGGCAAAAATTTCGCCCTTGCGAATATCAACCGTGACGTCGTCGACTGCCGCGACGCTGTCAAATTCCTTGCTGAGACGATGGATACGCAAATAGCTTGCGTCGTTCATGCCATTCTCTTGTGCGAATCCAGATGGTTGCATCGTGCGTCATTCTCCAATATTTACTTCGAATAATTTAACGTGAGCTCTTTCAAAGGCCAGTCTTGAATGACGTATAAAGCCGGGTTCGCAAGCGCCTGATATCGTTGGTCACCGAATCGGGCGGCACCATCGTCCCGAGAACGTCGCCTTCCAAAAATACCGCTTTGTTTGCCCTGATCTCGGGATTGATGAACTTGTCTGCGGCCCTGACCGGGTTGTCGTAGAACACCTTGTTGACGATGCCTGCCTGCACTTCCGGGCGATAGATGAAGTTGATCCACTTGTAGGCATTTTCAACATGTTCTGCGTCTGCTGGAATCGCCATGGTATCGAAGAAAAGAATGGCGCCGCTTTTGGGCAGGAGGATTTCTACATGCTGGCCATTTTTCGCTTCCTTGGCGCGTTGCGAGGCAATGCCGATGTCGCCGTTGAAGCCGACTGCAAGGCATAAGGAGCCGTTGGCGAGATCGTTGATGTATCCGGATGAGGAAAAGAGCGTAATCGAGGGGCGGATTGCAGCCAGTAATTTCGCCGCATCCTGATAATCGGCAGGCACTTTGCTATACGGCGGGCGGCCGAGATAACGTAGCGCTGCCGGAAACAGCTCATCGCCTGAATCGAGCACCGATATCCCGCACGACTTAAGCCTCTGCGCGTATTCGGGCTTGAACAACAGATCCCACGAATTGCCGGGCATCGGCAAATTACCCAACGCCGTCTTGACCTGGTCGACGTTAATGCCAAGCGTTGTGATGCCCCACAGCCATGGCGCAAGATGGTCGTTATTGGGGTCCAGGGTCGCCAGCGTCTTCAACACATATGGATCGACATTCGCCAGATTGGGAATCCGGCTTTTGTCCAGCTTCTTGAACAAACCGCCCTCAAGCTGGATCTTTGCCCAATTCGACGATGGTACGACGATGTCGTATCCGGTTTGCCGTGCCAGGAGTTTCGCATGCAGCGTTTCGTTCGCATCGTAGGTATCGAAATGCACCTTGATGCCGGTCTCTTTTTCAAAATCCTGAACCGTGGTCTCGCCGATATAGTCGGACCAGGTATAGATATTGAGGACTTTCTCTTCGCTTTCCTTATCTGTCGTCGAATGCGTGCAACCCAACAAAAAGCTGCTGAATGCGAACGCAACCAGCAGCTTCAAACCACTACCAACAGTATGCTTTAGCAGACACATTCTTTTCCCTCTTGCCTCCACGCTTAGTTTGCTCGATCCCAAAGAAGTGAGTTATGTTTCACATCAATCCGCGCGTCTGCAAATCTTTCAGCGTTGCATCGAGACAAACCCTGATCAATGCAATCATTTCATCGATTTGGGCCCGCGTCATGACCAGAGGCGGCGCAATGATCATGCGGTTGCTGCCAACGGCACGCATGATCATGCCGTTGCCGAACATATGTCCGCGGCAGATCATGCCGACATCCAGTTCAGGGGAAAAAAACTCGCAATCATGCACCTTCTCGGCTTTTTTCCTGACCAGCACCAGGCCGGCCGTAAAGCCCACTGTTTCAGCCATGCCGACCAAGGGATGGTCAACCAGCTTTTCAAAGCATTGCTTCAGATAGGGGCCGGTATCATCGCGCACCCTTTCGACCAGCTTTTCGGTTTCCAGGATACGGATATTTTCCAGCGCTGCGGCGCAGGCGACCGGATGACCTGAGTAGGTGAACCCGTGGTTGAAGTCGCCGCCCTTGTTGATCAGCACGTCCGCCACCTTGTCACCCACCATGACGCCACCCAGCGGGATGTAGCCGGAAGTGACGCCTTTGGCAAAAGTCATCAGGTCCGGCTTGACGCCGAAGTACTCGCATCCGAACCAATGACCGAGGCGACCGAAACCGCAAATCACTTCATCCGTTACCAGCAAAATCCCGTATTTGTCGCAGATACGTTGAATTTCCGGCCAGTACGTGGATGGCGGGATAATGACGCCGCCGGCGCCCTGAACCGGCTCGCCGATGAAGGCCGCAACCTTGTCGACGCCGACTTCGAGAATTTTATCTTCCAACCATGATGCCGCTTTCAACCCGAACTCTTCCGGCGTCATCCCTTTGCCGTTTTCCAGGTAGTAGGGTTGGCCGATATGGACGATACCAGGAATCGGCAAACCGCCTTGCTCGTGCATGTAAGACATGCCGCCTAACGACGCGCCGGCCATGGTGCTGCCGTGATAGGCGTTTTGCCTGCCGATGATCACATGCCGATCGGGGCAGCCTTGCAAGTCCCAATAGCGACGCACCATGCGCACGATGGTGTCATTGCCTTCAGAGCCGGAGCAGGTGAAAAAGACGTGGTTGAATTGCGGTGGCGCGAGGGCGGCCAGCTTGGCCGCCAGTTTAGCCGCCGGCACATTGGTAGTCTGGAAGAAACTGTTATAAAAAGGCAGTTGCTCCATTTGCGCATAGACTGCTTCGGAAATGCTGGTGCGCCCGTAGCCGACGTTGACGCACCACAGGCCGGACATGCCGTCTATCAGGCGCTTGCCTTCAGAGTCCCAGATGTACACTCCCTCGCCCTTGACCATCACGCGGGCGCCATGACTGGCCAGCGATTTAAAATCAGTGAACGGATGCAGGTAGTGCGCGCTATCGATTTCTTGTATTGCGCGGGTATCGATGGCTGCTTGTTTCCGGCCGGGCGCAGGTGCGACTGCGGGTACGACGATGGCCGCTGGAGTAAACGGATTTGATTGCATGATCGGCTTTCAAGTTTGTTGGGCATGCGGCGGCGCCAATATTCGGTATTCGGCGTCCGTCGCTTTCAATTCGGCCGATGCTGTCGGCGTAATCCGGTCGAGTCTGCCCGGCCGGATATGGCCGCCTCATCGGCAACGATTCACTAAACGTGTAATAGCAAGTGCTCACGCTCCCAGGGGCTGATGACGGTCATGAATTCCTGATGCTCCAGATCCTTGATCGCGGCATACACGTCGATAAAGCGATCGCCCAGCACATTGCGCAAATGCTTTTCGGCGCGCAAGCCGGACAATGCTTCCGACAGGCTTTGCGGCAACTGGAAGTCGAGATCGTAGGCGCTATCGACCGTTATCGGCGTCGGCTCAAGATGCTCGGTCATGCCGAGGTAACCGCAGGCCAGCGTGACTGCCAACGCTAAGTACGGATTGGCGTCGGCGCCAACGACGCGGTTTTCGACGCGGCGATCCTGCGGGCCGGATTCGGGTACGCGGAAACCGACCGTGCGATTATCGCGGCCCCATTGGATATTGATCGGGGCGGCGGTGTGGCGCACGATGCGGCGGTAGGAATTGACGTACGGTGCAACCAGCGCCATCGCCGCCGGCATATAGCGTTGCAAGCCGCCGATGTAATGCATGAAGGCAGTCGAAGCCGTGCCATCCTCTTTGCTGAAAATATTCTTGCCGGTCTTGCTGTCGACTACGCTCTGGTGGATATGCATGGCCGAGCCAGGCTCGCCCGTCATCGGCTTGGCCATGAAGGTGGCGTACATATCATGCTTCAACGCTGCTTCGCGCAGTGTGCGCTTGAAGAAAAATACCTTGTCGGCCAAAGCCAGCGGCTCCCCGTGCAGAAAATTGATTTCCATCTGGCCGGCACCGATTTCATGGATCAGCGTATCGACGTCGAGTTGCATCAGTTCGCAATAATCGTAGATGTCTTCGAACAGCGGATCGAATTCATTGACCGCATCGATGCTGTAAATCTGGCGACTGGTTTCGGCCCGCCCGCTACGCCCGACCGGGGGGCGCAAAGGAAGATCGGGGTCGGTATTCTTGGCGGTCAGATAGAATTCCAGTTCCGGTGCGACAATCGGCGACCAGCCCTTGTCGGCGTACAGATCCAGTACCCTGCGCAACACCGAGCGTGGGGCAAAATCGACTAGCGTGCCATCGCTGAAATAGCAATCGTGGATCACCTGCGCAGTCGGGTCGATGGCCCAGGGAACCAGGGTGATGGTATTCGGGTCGGCGCGCAGTATCATGTCGCGATCCGTGGCCGAGATGGCGCGATCATAGGCAGCGTCATCCTTCGGGTAATTGCCGGTGACTGTCATGCCGAGTACGGCTTCGGGCATGCGCATACCGCGTTCTTCTGTGAATTTTCCGCGTGGAAGAATTTTCCCGCGGGCGACGCCGGTCAAGTCCGGCACTAAACATTCAATTTCCGTGACCCGTTTTTCGTTCAGCCACAAATCCATGTCGCTGTAGGTAAAATTTTTGCGTAAGGACATAATGCTTTCTCTCGTTTGACTTGCGATGCATGGCGCTCCAAATTCCCGACGCCATGAAGAAAATCGATTGCTCTGCAATTACAGCCTGCGCCCCTAAGGTACGCGCCGCGCCCATTTCTCAAATGTTTCCACGCGCGCCTCCCTGCTTCTTTGATTGATATTCGCGACAGGCCGCGCCGAAGGCGGCAAATAGTTTCATTGAATCCGGATTTTCAGTAACACGCCATTCCGGATGCCATTGCAAAGCCAGGGTGAAACCGGCGGCGCCTTCCACGCTGTAGGCTTCCACCAGCCCGTCTTCGGCGTGCGCCTCGACACGCAAACCGGGTGCAAGCCGGTCAATACCTTGGCCATGCAGCGAATTGACCATGATTTCAGTTGCGCCGCCAAGGATCTCCGCCATGCGGCCTCCGGCGCTGATTCGCACCGGATGCGCCGGTGCATATTGTTCGTCGGGTGGCTTGCTCGAATCATCGCGGTGATCCATCATTCCCGGCACTTCATGCACCGCCTGGTGCAAGCTGCCGCCGAGCGCGACATTGATTTCTTGTGCGCCGCGGCAAATCGAGAGCAAGGGAATGCCGCGCTCCACAACAGCCCTGATCAAGGGCAAAGTGGTTGCATCCCGTGCGAGATCCAGAGGCAAGGACGGGTTATGCACTTCTTGGCCAAAATGGCTGGGGTGCACGTTGGATGGAGATCCGGTCAGCATCACGCCGTCAACAGCGCTCAAGAGCCCATCCAAATCCATGGCATCACCAATCGCTGGCAAAACCAGGGGCATGCAATTGGCGCCATCGATAACCGCCTGAACATATTTCACCTGCGTGGCGAAATACGGATGGTAGCCAATGTCTTTAACGCAGGATGGGACTATAACGATAGGTCGGTGCATGATCAGTATCCACGTCTGCCTGAGGGCGCCTCTACACATTCACTGTGCTGTTTTAAAGGCATCCACATCTGTTAAGGAAAGGATTTTCTGCTTTTAGAGCCAATTTATTCAATAAAATTATATTCCGATACACCACCTAAAATATACGCCAATTGTGCTGTTTATCTATGAATATTTCATTGGTATGTAGCTTATGTTGAATTTGGTATATTTAGTAGCTCCACTTTATCAAAAACCATGGAACCACTTCAACATTGCCAGTCGCGAGGCGATTTCTCCAACCGGTCAGAAAGTATTTTGTGGCAATCAACCGGCCACGAGGACGCGTGAAAAGACAGGGAAATCAATCGATGAATTGGAATGAAGGTAGTTTTCCGGCCAGCGCTTCGCCGCGCGGAAAATGATCACTGCCGGGAACGACATTTACTTAAGCACAGTTGGGTAGCGGCGAAGTCCGCGTGGGCACAACAACCTTTGCCCACGCTACTTTTTGCAAGCGCGATCTGCACCCAAGGTGCAAAATCGCGCGGCAGGTTACTGGAAATTCCAACGATGCTGCTTAGAACTTGGTTGCGAGACTTAGGCCTATGCTGCGTGGAAAAACGCGATAGCCCTCGACAATCGAGGCGACCTGCGGATGCTGGATAATGGTATCGTTGTTCAACGCATTCTTGATAAAGAATGTGAAGTCGATTTTATCAAAGGACACCCCGGTACTAAAATCGACCGTATAGTATTCCGGCCGCTCATAGTCGGTTTGGCTCGGGTCAAGAGAGCCATGACTGCTACCGACCCAGTGTATTCCACCGAGCACGAATGCACTCTTCTCACCTAGTGCGAAGTTATATTGCGCGGTCGTTGAGGCGTTAAATTTCGGCACGCCTTCAATCGGTGCTCCGGAGACCGCACCGATGACGCCTTGCTGCACGCCCTGGTCATTGGTCAATACTGCCTTCACATACCCGCCGGACAAGCTCAGCGTCAGGCCGGAAACCGGTTTGGCCTTGATTTCCACTTCAAAACCTTTGCTGGTTGCATTGCCGGCATTGGCCTCATAGGTGTAGGTGCAAGTCGGCAAATAAACGTCTTGCTGGATGTTTTTCCAGTTGACGAAAAAGATATCGGAATTAATGGAAAGGTGATTATTGAAGAAGCGCGATTTATCACCCAGCTCATAACTCCAAAGGCTGTCTGACGCATAGGTGGTGGGCGCCTGCGAGATACCGATTGTCGCCAAGTCGGCCGCGCATGTGGTCGGCGGAACATAGGTATTGGCGCCGCCCAAGCGGAAACCTTTGGCGACACTGGAATAGAGGGTATCGGTCGGATCAACTTCCCAGGTCAGCGAATATTTCGGCGTGAATGCCGTCGACGACTGATTGGCGCCGCCCGAATCGCCGGCGCCGGCAAGATAAAGGGCATTATCCTGGGCCAGGGTATCGGTTGCCTTCAAGAAGCGCGCACCGATGGTGCCGTGCAACGTGGGCGTGAAATAGTAGCTGATGTCGCCAAACACGGAAGTCTGTTGTTCATGGTAATGGAAAGCGCCATAGAACGAGTCATCACCGGGCAAGTCGCCCGGATACCCGCCCGGTAGAACAGTCGGATCGGAAGGGCTGACGCCGAATGAAGCGAAGGTGGAATTGATGCCGTAGATCGGATCGTTCTCGATGATGTTCGTGTGCTGGTCCGAAACATAGACGCCGCCGACCCAGGTCCAGGGAGATCCATGCGGGTCATACGCCTTGGACGCAATCCGGAGTTCCTGCGAAAATTGGCGCACTTGGTTGTCCAGGAAAACCGCCGAGGGCAAGTCGGCGATCGCCGGAGCCAGGCCGGCCGGTGCAGGCGGCGAATTGATGAAGGTCGACAGGGAATAGCTGTTGTAGAGCGATCCATTCTGGATGCGGTCGAATTTGCGCTGGAAATAGCTGGTGACCGATGTAATGTCGAAATTGTCGCGGCTATAATTCAACGTCACGGTAGGAACCAGCAAGACGTCGGTGGACGGTTCGCGCACCTGTTTTTGCGCCTCATAATCCGGCAGTCCCAGCGTGAACGCGCCGATGTCGTGCGCGTCGATCTTTTGATAGTACACCGAGGGTGTAATCGTCAAATCGTGCGTTGGCTTCCATTTCAATGCGATGCGCAGCTCTTGGTCATCAAGTTTATTGATGTCGTTGGAGATGACGTTACCATTGCCATCGACCTGGTTGATATAGCCGCCTGTGTGCTCTACCTGCGCGCCGATGCGCAACGCCAATTCATCGTCGATAAGCGGTAAGTTGCCCACCACATTGCTGGAGTAATTCATGCTGCCGCCCTTGGTGTTGGACACCTCGGCATAGGCATCTACTTCGCGCTGCGCGAAGTCGGGCTGGTTCGCGATGAATTTGATTGTACCGCCCATCGAGCTGGCGCCGTACAAGGTGCCCTGAGGGCCGCGCAGCACTTCGACGCGGTCCAGGTCAAAAAATTTCGGCTCCACGGTCCCCATGCTGTAGACGTTGCCAACGGTGATGGATGTGTCATCCAGATACACGCCGACAGTGGCCGCTCCGGCAGCGGAACTGATGCCGCGGACTTCGATATTTTCAGTGCCTGGGCCGGCGCCGCCGTTGCCGCTGGCGGCGGTAAATGAAATGTTCGGTACTGAGCGGGTCAGGTCGGTGAAGTCGGTAACGTGTTCGGCTTGCAAGTCGGCACCGCTCAAAGCGGTAATACTCATGGCGACCTTGTTCGGGTCTTCTTTGCGCTTCTGCGCGGTCACGGTGATGGTTTCGATCTGGTCTGAAACGACCTTGGAGGGGCTGGGTGTCGCTTGTTGAGGTTTGGCGCCGCTCGCGGCAGGAGCTTGACTCACCGCTGCCGCATCGGGCTTGTCCGCTGCCGGCGGCGACTGTTGCGCCCAGGCTGATGCGACCAAGAGAGTCGATGCTGTTGCAATGGCGCAGTCAAAAGTTACCCGTTTATTACTTCCCATACTTAACCTCCGTGATAAGTGTGATGTAACGATTGTTTGGTTCCGCTTTTTATCTAATTTGTTATTTAATTCTTACAAAGCGAACAGCATACAGATGACGTCCACGCAGCGCAAAATTCTTGTTGCGCGCCATCATCCGAATTGAATTCAACTCCTCCCCGTAAGACAAGATCGAAATAAAACTGAAGCACTTATTTTCCACGTCTTAAAATAGTGCAAATTTTGGAACTGGAACCAATTTAGTGCAAAAAATGTTATTCTTGCGCACCACTTTGGCTTTATAATTATTGCGCCATACCGCCTATGGAACTTAATTGCGTCGAGCTTAAATGAAATTTGGTATCCTTTATAGCTCCACTTTAATAATGTCGATGGCACCACTTATTAGATAGCGATTTTTCCCATGTCCGCATCGCGAATTCTGAACGCAGCACTGGACCAGGCAGACTTCCACCCCAATCTGCCGCAGCAACGCCGCCTCTATGAAGCGGCGCGCGCAGCGATCTTGCGGCAACAGCTCGTTGCCGGCAGCAGACTGCCTTCGACTCGCATTGTCGCAATCGAGCTGGGAATTGCGCGCAATACCGTGATCGCTGCATTTAAGCAACTCTCTGCGGAAGGCTATGTCTCTACGCTACCGGGCAGCGGCACATTCGTTGCGGCCACGCTACCGGAGAGTCCGCTGCCTGACTATGCACACATCGAGCCAGCCCATCCCGGCAACCTTCCTGCCCCCAGCGGGAACGCGTCGAACTTGTCCAAGCGAGGCTTGCAACTGACCACCTATGCGGCAGGGACGCGCTTCGAAATTCAACCGTTCGCTCCAGGCGATCCGGATTTTTCGATTTTCCCGTTGAAGCTGTGGCAGCGCATACAAAACCGCGTATGGCGCGATGCGCGACCGGAGTTGCTCGATTATGGCCAATCGGGCGGCTATCTTCCCCTGCGTAGCGCGATTGCCGAATATCTGCGGGCTTCGCGCTCGGTCAACGTTTCCGTTGAGCAAATCATGATCACCTCCGGTACCCAGCAATCGCTCGATCTTTGTGCGCAAATGCTGGCCGACGTGGGCGACACCGCCTGGGTTGAAGATCCCTGTTACTGGGCGGCGCGGCGCGTATTCGAATCATGCGATTTGCAATTGCATCCGGTGGCGGTGGATGCCGATGGTATTGCGCCTAATGAAGAAGATCTCGCTACGCAGCCGCGCCTCATTTACGTCACACCCTCGCATCAATATCCGACCGGGGTGGTGATGACATTGGCGCGGCGTCGCAAGCTGCTCGATATCGCGGCAAGCAAACGCGCGTGGATACTGGAAGACGATTACGACAGCGAATTTCGTTATACGGGTCGCCCGCTCGCTTCCCTGCAAGGACTTGATACCTATGGGCGCGTTGTCTACATGGGCACTTTCTCCAAGATTCTCTATCCCGGCATCAAGGTTGGGTACCTGGTAGTCCCGCCGGCATTGATCGAACCATTTAAAACCGCCTTGTACGATTTACAAAGGCCGGGCCAGATGATGGTGCAGGCTGCCTTGGCCGATTTCATCGCACTCGGCCATTTCGCAACCCATATACGCAAGATTCGACAAGCCTACGGCGCCAAGCGCGAACTGCTGTGCAAGACCCTGGCGGCCCAACTGGGAAGCGACATAACGATCTCAGGCGAAGAATCAGGTTTGCATCTGGTCGTGGAATTGCCGAGCCATATTGATGACGAAGCCTTGGCGCGCTTGGCCGCAGAGTCGGGAATTGCGGTCAAGGCACTCTCCACTTATTACGTGTCGCACCCTGCACGTCGCGGCTTGCTGGTTGGCTACGCCTACGTGGCATCAGGAAAAATTGCTTACTACGGAAAACTGCTGACCAATGTCATCCGGTCCGCTATCAGAAAATAAAGCTCAGGAGATGTCATGAATGGAGATGGCGCATTTCGGCGCAAGTCGGTGTACGGCAGCGGCATTGAAAATACCTATTCCGGCGCACTCAGTTTTCTACGTCGAAAATATACGCGCGACCTTGCCGGTGTCGATGTGGTGGTCTCGGGCATTCCACTCGATCTGGCGACGACGTTTCGTCCCGGCGCCCGCCTCGGACCGGCCGCCATCCGCGCAGCCAGTGTGCAATTGGCGGAATTACTACCCTATCCGTGGGGCTTCGATCCTTTTGAGCGCCTGGCGGTGATTGATTACGGCGACTGCTGGTTCGATGCTCACAATCCGCTTACGATTGCGGATGCCATCGTCGACCATGCACGCTCGATTTTGGCTAGCGGCGCAAAAATGCTGACTTTGGGCGGCGATCATTACATCAGCTACCCGCTGCTGAAGGCGCACGCGGAGAAATATGGCAAACCGCTTTCACTGATTCACTTCGATGCGCATTGCGATACCTGGCCCGACGATAATATCGACTCGCTTAACCACGGCACCATGTTCTACAAGGCGGTCAAGGAAGGCCTGATTGATCCCGCCACCTCAGTCCAGGTCGGAATTCGGACCTGGAACGACGACTATATGGGGTTCAATATCCTCGATGCGCAATGGGTGCATGACAACGGCGCGGCGGCGGCCGTCGAAAAGATTATCGCTATCGTCGGCGACCGACCGACCTACCTGACTTTCGATATCGACTGCCTGGACCCCGCCTTCGCACCTGGCACCGGAACCCCGGTCGCCGGAGGCCTTAGTTCGGCGACCGGGCTGGCAATTATTCGCGGCATGGGTCCGGTCAACCTGATCGGCATGGATGTCGTCGAAGTATCGCCGCCTTTTGATCACAGTGAAGTCACGGCGCTGGCTGCTGCGCATATTGCAGTTGATCTGCTGTGCGTGTTGCGTAGTCAATTACCGGATTAGCGATATCGTCAGCAGCCTCTTAGAGCAAATCCTTTATCTGGTAATACAACATACCCAATACCAGCGCAGGCGTGCGCATCAGTGCGCCGCCTGGGAATGGATAATGTTTTAGTCGCGCAAGCAAATCGAAGCGTTCCGCCTGACCTGCGATGGCCTCTGCCGCGAGCTTGCCGGCGATACCGGTCAGCACCAGGCCGTGCCCGGAAAATCCTTGCAGGTAATAGATGTTATCGCCCAAGCGGCCGAAATCAGGGGCGCGATTCATCGTGATGTCGACAAATCCGCCCCAGGCATGCGACACCGCCAAATCCTTGAGTTGCGGAAATACCTCCAACATTCTTTGACGCATGCTGGCCGCCAAGTTGGCTGGCGTGGCCGTGCTGTAACTGACTCGGCCGCCAAACAGCATGCGGTGGTCGGCGGTCAATCGGAAATAATCGAGAACGAAGTTGGTATCGCATACCGCGCTACGCTGATGGATCAAGGCGTCGGCACGTTCCGTGGACATCGGTTCAGTGGTGATGATATAGGTACCGACCGGCATGATGCGCGGCGCTAACTCAGGCGCCACGGCTTTTCCATATTCACCGAGGTAGACGTTGCCCGCCAATATCGCATAACGGCAGCTTATCGCACCGTGCGCCGTCTTGATCAATGGCTTGTCGCCGCGCACGACATCCTGAACCGGCGATCCTTCGAATATCTGCACTCCCGCTTTGCGCGCTGCCACCGCCAGGCCAAGCGTATATTTAAGCGGGTGCAGATGACCTGAATTGCTGTCGTAAGCGCCGGAATGAAAACGATCGCTGGCAATCCAGCGGCCGATCTCCGTAGCCGGAATCGATTCCATCGTGTAATCGTAAGCACGCGTCACGTGTTCGGCCCAGGCCGACAATGCCTGAGCCTTCCTTTTATTAACCGCCAGACTCATGTAACCGGGAACGAAATCGCAATCGATGGCGTGCGTTGCGATGCGTTGCCGCAGCAATTGCAAGCCTTCGACGGTGATATGCCAGGCGCGGCGCGCGTCCTCGCCCGACAATTGTGACTCTATCGCATCGTCGGCAGCAAAACCAACCAGCGCCTGACCACCATTGCGCCCGGATGCTCCCCAGCCCACACGATTAGCCTCAAGCAGCGCCACCGAAAATCCACGCTCGGCCAGTTCCAGCGCAGCCGAAAGGCCGGCCAAGCCGCCGCCAACCACACATACATCGACATCCAAGTTGCCCGCTAATGCCGGCGATACTGCAGGTCGACTAACGCTCGCTTCATAATACGAGTTGGTCAGCTTGTTATCTTTGTTCAGCAGCATGGATTTCCCTCAAACAATGATCATGCACAGACTGCAAATGCGGTCACTCTCATTGTGACAAGTAATGCGGAACCATAAAAGGTCCAATTTATATTATTTTATAGAACCGCTTTGGATTTGTCTCGCGATTGCGCGGTGGGATTAGATAACAGGGGTGAAGATCGGAAACCCGTTTTCCGAGATCGATAAACGGATACAGTTGTGCTGTAGTGGTCGAAACTGCGGTCGCGAGTTTTGCCCCCTGCCAGTCCAGTTGAACCGGCAGGGATGAATAAGCTTGCGTCAGCCCCCAATACCTTTCAGCGAGGCAACCGCATTGGAGTTGCCTTGATCGGCGGCCTTGCGGTACCACTTACCGGCTTCGACGACGTCCTTATTAATGCCATAGCCATTTTGGTACATATAGCCGAGAGTATATTGGGCATCGGCGTGACCCTGATCGGCGGCTTTTCGATACCATGCTATCGCCTGCGCATCGTCCTTGTCGATCCCCTGCCCGTTATGGTATTTGTTCCCGAGCGAGAATTGGGCTTCGGCATCGCCTTGCTCGGCGGCTTTTTTGTACCAAATCACCGCAGCTGCAAGATTCTTGGCGACACCCCGCCCTGACTGGTACATGTAAGCGAGATTGGCTTGTGCGCTCACATTTCCCTGTTCCGCTGACTTACTATACAAAGTAAATGCCGCGACCTCATCCTTGGCGACACCGAGGCCGCTGTGGTACTTGTTGGCAAGCGCATTTTGTGCGTCGGCGTTGCCCTGATCTGCGGCCTTGCGATACCAGATCACCGCTTGCGCATCATCCTTGGCCGTGCCCAAGCCCTTGGTGTACATGTAGCCAAGCTTGTATTCGGAATAGACGTTGTTTTGTTCAGCAGATAATGTCAACAGACGAAGAGCCTCTGGATAATTGCCCTGGCTGTAGGCCAGCAATCCTTTTCGATTATCATCCACAGCCTTGGCGGCAATTTCGTCATTGGCGTTGCCTGGCGCAGCGGCCTGGTCGATTTGCTTTGCCGCTGGTGGAGCCGTGCAGATGTCGGCAGCGCAAACCGGCTTGTTGTCGGCCGGGCTGGTGCATTGTGCCTCGGCTTGATTATTGGTGCAGGTACAGGTGCAACTTGCATGGGCTCCCAGACTGATCGCCAGGAACCCTAGAACCACTAGGCAAATGTTCGTATTTTTCATGATTTTTTGTCAGCAAATCATGTCATCTCGCCCGCGATCGCTTCCTTACTCCCAAGTGCAAGACAACATGTTCCGTGACGCTCCCCCTTTGATAAGCGTGTTTTCGATTGAACAAGATAGTGTGTCTCTTCCAAACTGTGGATCTGCAAGCAACTAGTCCACTTGGTGCAATGTAAAAAACCTCTATTTACCAACTATGGTATTCGAACAGTTCTTATGTTTTAGGACTGCCTACATGGTGCCGGATAGTGCTTCTTAAGAACTATTTCCACAGTACATGATTTCAGATGGATACGCATCAATCTTGTTGTTATTAGAA
>OUMC01000017.1_pt1 | contig 18094 bp, 10 predicted proteins | sample 1690821 | NCBI WGS metagenome assembly OUMC01 (sample SAMEA3914812, study PRJEB12502) | metagenome | biome: forest; material: soil | place: Canada | collected 2011-07-07 | depth 0.1 m
CAACATCGATCCGTTCATGGAAGAAACAACCCTGTTCATGCAGTGCGACGTGATCGAACCGTCGGACGGCAAGGGTTATGACCGCGATCCACGCTCGATCGCCAAGCGCGCAGAAGCCTACTTGAAGGCATCGGGACTGGGCGACACCGCTTATTTCGGTCCAGAGCCGGAATTTTTCATTTTTGACGGCGTGCGTTGGAAGATCGACATGTCCGGCTGTTTCGTCAAGATCGATTCCGACGAAGCATCGTGGAGCAGTGGCGAGAAGCTCGAAGGCGGCAATACCGGCCATCGTCCAACCGTCAAAGGCGGTTATTTTCCGGTTCCTCCAGTCGACAGCTTCCAGGACATGCGTTCGGAAATGTGCCTGATCCTGGAATCGCTCGGCATCCCGGTTGAAGTACATCACCACGAAGTCGCTGGCGCCGGCCAAAATGAAATCGGCACCAAGTTCTCGACCTTGGTTGAGCGCGCCGACTGGACGCAAAACCTGAAATACGTGGTCTGGAACGTGGCCCACACCTATGGCAAGACGGCGACTTTCATGCCAAAGCCTATCGTTGGCGACAACGGTTCCGGTATGCACGTGCATCAATCGGTCTGGAAAGACGGCAAGAACCTGTTCGCAGGCGACGGCTATGCCGGTTTGTCCGAATTCGCTTTGTACTACATCGGCGGCATCATCAAGCACGCGCGCGCATTGAACGCCATCACCAATCCTGGCACCAACTCGTACAAGCGCTTGGTTCCCGGCTTCGAAGCACCGGTGAAACTGGCGTATTCGTCGCGTAACCGTTCGGCCTCGATCCGTATCCCGCATGTGCCGAATCCGAAGGGCCGCCGTATCGAAACCCGTTTCCCGGATCCGTTGGCTAACCCATACCTGTGCTTCGCAGCACTGTTGATGGCTGGCTTGGATGGCGTGCAAAACAAGATCCATCCGGGCGAGGCAGCTTCGAAGGACTTGTACCATTTGCCGCCGGAAGAAGATGCATTGATCCCGACAGTATGCTCGTCGCTGGAACAAGCGTTGGAATATCTGGACAAAGACCGCGAGTTCCTGACCCGTGGCGGCGTTTTCAGCGACACCATGATTGATGCCTACATCGAACTCAAGCAATCTGAAGTGACGCGCTTCCGCATGACGACTCACCCAGTCGAGTTTGATATGTATTACTCGTTGTAAGAATAATAGGTGTAATTTATTGCTGTAATGTAATTAATCGCAGCAATATGATGAATGGGCGGAAAGTTTTGGCTTTCCGCCCATTTCTTTTACAATTCCGTGGGGAACTGTTGCTTAATATCAGGTATCTTAGATTGAGTGTTTGTAATGCCTTGATTCTTATCCTAAACTACCAGTCCGTCTTAACGGTTTTTGTTAAATGTTTATGAAATATCAATTTTCTTTGCTGATTTTATTGTCTGCTGCGATAGGGGCTGCGCATGCGGAGAACGAGATCTACAAATGCGTCGGCCCAAATGGCGGCGTTGAATACAAAAACAATGGTCCGACCAAGGATTGCAAAAAACTAGAACTGCAAGGAATCAGCGTGATCCCCGCCCCGCCAGCGTCGGCCAAACGGCAGGGATCGGTGCAAACAGCGTCATTGAAATCTTCCTCGTCTCCCGCAGATTTTCCGCGTATCGATAGCGGAACCCAAAAGACGCGTGACAATGATCGCCGCCAGATTTTGCTGGACGAAATGAAAAGCGAACAAGACAAGCTGGCTGGACTGAAGAAGGATTACAACAACGGCGAGCCTGAACGGCAAGGCGATGAGCGTAATTACTCCAAGTACCAGGAGCGCGTTACCGCCATGAAAGATGACATCAGCCGTACCGAAAAGAATATCGAAGCCCTGGAGCGTGAATTGAAACGCGATGGCGGCGGCGACATCAAATAGAATTGACCATTTCCATGTGACCGGGCCGCAAGATGCGGCCTATTTTTTTGGAACTCCGTGAAAACCGCCAAGACTCCCAAAGAACCCAAAACGACCAAGATGCCATTGACTTCCCTGGATGGGCTGGATTTGCTGGCTTCTGCGGTCATTATTCTCGACGCCGAAAGCCGCATCAAGTTCGTCAATGCCGCAGCTGAAAATCTGCTGGAAAGCTCGTTCAAGGCGCTGTACCAACAAAAGTTGATCGATTTATTCCAGAACGGCGAAAACCTGGTCAGCGTGTTTCGCCAGGCGTTGGAACACCAGTTCGCCGACAAGCGGCTGGACTTGATTCTTGAACGCGCCGGCCGCGAATCGCTGCAGGTGCATGTGGCCGTCACCGCGCTGGACGATCCAGATATGCCGGTCTTGATCGAGTTGCGCGAGAACGTGCAGCAATTGAAGCTGGATCGCGAAGAGCGCATGCTCGATCAAAGCCAGGCGAACAAGGAATTGATCCGCAACCTGGCGCATGAAATCAAGAATCCGCTGGGCGGGATTCGCGGTGCCGCACAATTGCTGGAACTGGAATTGCCGGCCCGGCAACTGAAGGAGCTGCGCGAATATACGCAAGTCATCATCAAGGAAGCCGATCGCCTGCAAACCCTGGTGGATCGCTTGCTGGCGCCGCACCGCCGACCGCATATCGTCGGCGACGTGAATATCCATGAAGTGTGCGAGCGGGTTCGTAGTTTGATTGTTGCCGAATTCCCTATTGGTTTAAGCATCAAGCGCGATTACGACTTGTCGGTTCCCGAATTTCGCGGCGATAAGGAGCAATTGATACAAGCAGTCCTCAACATCACCCACAATGCGGCTCAAGCACTCACCGAACGCATCGGCGCGGGAGATGCGAGACTAACATTTATGACACGCGTGGCGCGTCAAGTGACCTTGGCCAAGGTGCGTTATCGGCTGGCATTAGACTTGCATATAATCGACAATGGGCCGGGTATCCCAACCGAGATTTACGATCGCATTTTCTATCCATTGGTGTCTGGACGGGAAGGCGGAAGTGGATTGGGTTTGACGTTGGCACAAACCTTCGTGCAACAGCATCAAGGTGTGATCGAATGCGAAAGTCGCCCGGGATACACGGATTTTAGAATTCTGATACCGCTGCCGTAATGAAACGCAAGGAAATATGAAACCAATCTGGATTGTAGACGACGACGAGTCGATTCGCTGGGTGCTGGAGAAGGCACTGGCGCGAGAGAATCTGGCAACCAAAAGTTTTTCCAATGCAAGGGATGCAATCGAGGCGCTGCAAACCAGCGTGCCGCAGGTCTTGGTGTCCGATATCCGCATGCCGGGTGAATCCGGGCTTAAATTGCTGCAGGCCGCGAAGGCCAAACACCCTGGTTTGCCGGTCATTATCATCACCGCATTTTCCGATCTCGATTCCGCAGTAGCGGCATTTCAAGGCGGAGCTTTCGAATATCTGGCTAAGCCCTTCGATGTCGATAAAGCCGTCGAGTTGATCCGTCGCGCGTTGGAAGAAAGTTTGCGCGAAGCGATCGTCGAGCAATCGGCCGTCGAGACGCCGGAAATTCTCGGGCAGGCGCCGGCCATGCAGGATGTGTTCCGGGCGATTGGACGCTTGTCGCAATCGAATGTCACGGTACTGATTACCGGCGAGTCCGGCTCCGGCAAGGAATTGGTGGCGCGCGCCCTGCATAAACATAGTCCGCGCGCCCTGCAGCCGTTCATTGCACTTAATACTGCTGCGATACCGAAAGAGTTGCTGGAATCGGAATTATTCGGCCACGAACGCGGCGCATTTACCGGTGCCCAGGCGACCCGGCGCGGGCGGTTCGAGCAGGCGGAAGACGGCACGCTGTTTCTTGATGAGATCGGCGACATGCCTTTCGATTTGCAGACGCGTTTGTTGCGCGTGCTGTCGGACGGGCATTTTTACCGCGTCGGCGGCCATCAACCGCTGAAAGCCAATGTCCGCGTGATTGCCGCGACCCATCAGAACCTGGAACAGCGGGTGCGCGATGGCTTGTTTCGCGAAGACTTGTACCATCGTTTGAACGTGATCCGTTTGCGGCTACCGAGTTTGCGTGAGCGCCGCGAAGACATTCCCATCCTGACTCGCTTTTTCATGGCGCAAAGCGCAAAGCAACTGGGCGGGGAGTCGAAAAGGGTATCCGAAAACGCCATGCAATTCCTGTCTTCGCTCGATTTCCCCGGGAACGTGCGGCAACTGGAGAATTTGTGCAACTGGATTACGGTCATGGCGCCTGGGCAAACCGTGGAAGTGAAGGACTTGCCGCAGGATTTGATCGACGCCCAGGGCAATGCGCCGATCCTCGGATTGCCGGCGACACCGCCGGCGATCATGATGCCGGCGCAGGTGCCATCGATTTCAGGCGTGGCTGCTAGTATTGGCCATCAGGCTTCCCCAAATGGCGCGGACAGCGGTCTGACCCAAAAGACCGACTGGATTGCCTTGCTGGAAGCCGAAGCCTCGCTGATGTTGGCGAACGGTCAGCCTGAAGTGATGGACGCCCTGGGCCGACAATTTGAATCGACCCTGATCAAGGCTGCACTTCGTCATACGCATGGCCGCAAGAACGATGCGGCGGTGCGGCTGGGAATAGGCCGTAATACCATCACGCGCAAGATTCATGAACTGGGCATCGACGGCGCCAAGGACGATTGATCCCGGGTAGAGAATGCAGATGGATTGCCTGCCGTTACCATCGACGAAGTTAGGTTGATCCGCTTTCGTTCGCCGGCTCTGCAACACCGCGCTATCCTCCATCTTGCCAAAGAGGGTAGCGCTTCTTTCAATTGTTTTCTTTCTACTTCCTTCCGCGATTTTTCAACACTTATTGCCGATTCCGCCACTGATGTGGCTGCATGCGCATAAGATGCTGTTGGTCATACGCGACAGATGTTCAATTAGAGAGTGAAACCCCTTACAATCGAGATAAGAATACGGAATGCCGGTATTCGGGGCATCGATTTCCAGCACTGGCTAGTCGAACCATTTTTTAACGAACATCGCGTGCCAACATAGTGTCTTTTTTTCGCTCTCTGAAGTTCAAGTTTTTGCTGATCTTGTTGATTATTGCATCCGTGGCCGGCTTGCTTGCTGTCCGTGAAATGCATTCATCCGAATATCAGGCCCAATATTTTTCGAATATTGGCAAGGGGCTCAATTTTAAAGTTGGCAAAGGAAGCAGCCCCGCGATACGCTTCCCGAAATTCGGTCCCTATGACGAACGCCTCGGTTATAGCAAAATACCCGAATATGCAAAGCTGCTGACTGCGCACGACTTCGTCGTGACCGAGCAGGCGCGTATGTCGACGCCGCTGCTCAATCTGCCGTTGCCGCCGATTTACCCGGAAAAGGATCAGGCCGGGCTCGATCTGTATGATAGCAAGCAGCACTTGATGTATTCCTCGCGCTCGCCGGAGCGCGTCTACACTAATTTTGATGCCGTGCCGAAGCTGTTGACCGACACCCTGCTTTTTATCGAAGACCGGGAATTGCTTGACGCGCGTTACCCGACCCGTAACCCCGCCGTCAATTGGAGCAGGCTCGATCGTGCCGTGTTCGATCAGGCCATGCACGCGCTCAATCCGACCCACGACGCGCCCGGCGCCAGTACGCTGGTGACGCAAATCGAGAAATATCGCCATTCACCCGATGGACGAACCTCGTCCGCCAGGGAAAAGTTGCTGCAAATGGAGTCGGCCTCGATTCGCGCCTACATGCATGGCGAGAATAATATGGATAGCCGACGCCAGACCGTGGTGGCCTACCTGAATACGGTGCCGCTGACCGCCAAGGCAGGCTACGGTGAAATCAACGGCCTTGGTGACGGCATGTGGGCCTGGTACGGCCGTGATTTTTCGGAAATCAATGTCTTGCTGAAGTGCGATACGGAAGATGCTGGCGCTCAGCAGTTGCAGCAAGTCGCCGAGGCTTACAAACAGGCATTGTCGTTGATGATTGCGCAGCGTCGCCCGTCGTATTATTTGCGGGAAGGCGCACCGATCCTGGCACAGATGACCAATAGCCATTTGCGCCTGCTGGCGGCAGCAAAGATTATTTCTCCGGCCTTGCTGAATGCGGCATTGCCGCTGCCCTTGAAGTTGAATCAGGGGTCGCTCCCTGAACCGGCCAATTCATTTATTTCGCGCAAGGCGCCGAATATGCTGCGCGCCGATTTGTCCGCGTTATTGCATACCTCGCATTTGTATGACCTGGACCGGGTCGACATGAGCGTGCAGACGACACTCGATGCCGACATCCAGAAAGCGGTTACGGAAACCTTGCGGAAGTTGCGTGAACCGGACGGCGCCAAGGCTGCCGAATTGTTTGGCCACAATATGCTGAGCGTGGGCGACAATACCGGCCGCCTGACGTATAGCTTCACCCTGTTCGAACGCGGGGACGATGCCAATTTGTTGCGGGTGCAAACCGATAATCTGGATCAGCCGTTCGACATCAATAACGGTGCGCGCCTGAATCTGGGATCGACGGCCAAGTTGCGCACTCTGGTTACCTATCTTGAAATCATCACCAATCTGCATAAATTCTATGCGGAAATGAGCCCCGAAGACTTGGGCCAGGTACAAGTGGACCCACAGGATGTATTGAGCCGCTGGGCCTTGGCCTATTTCGCGGCAAACCCGCATAGCAGTTTATCGGACACGCTGGAAGCGGCGATGATGCGGACCTATTCCGGTAATCCCTCCGAAGTGTTTTTTACCGGTGGCGGCGAGCAGCAGTTTGAAAATTTCGAACCGGAAGAAAATGGCCGCATCATGACCGTGCGCGAGGGTTTCCAGCATTCGGTCAATCTGGTTTTCGTGCGGTTGATGCGCGACATTGTCCGCTACTATGAATTCAAGACATCGAGCGCCAATATTCAAAGGCTGGAAGATGCGGCGTCGCCGGACGGCAACGAAAAATCCGCCGTGCCGGCAAGCTCAAGCGATTCGGTACGGCGTGCCGCATTGTCGCGCTTTGCCGACAAGGAAGGGCGTGAATTCCTGGTGCGGTTTTACAAGAAATATGCAGGTAAATCGGCTGACGAAGCCGAGCAAATGCTGATCGATTCCTTGCATGCCCATCCTAAGCGTCTGGCGATCTTGTTTCGCAGCATAGAACCGGATGCGGACTTCCAGCATTTCACCGCCTTCATGCATGAGCAATTGCCGGAACCGGAATTGAGCGAGCCGGCATTACAAGCCCTGTTTGACAAGTTTGGCGTCGATAAATATTCGCTGACCGATCGCGGTTATCTGGCCGGTGTCCATCCACTGGAATTGTGGTTGGTCGGTTATCTGCGCCAAAATCCAAAAGCGACGCTCGGCCAGGCAGTTGACGCCAGCCGCGACCAGCGCCAGGAAGTCTACGAATGGTTGTTCAAGACGCATAACAAAAAGACCCAGGAATCGCGGATTCACCAAATGCTGGAACTGGAAGCGTTCCAAGAGATTGCCACCGATTGGCGTCGCCTCGGTTATCCGTTTGAAGCGCTTACCCCATCCCTTGCCAGCGCCTTGGGTGCCTCCGGCGACCGGCCAGCTTCTTTGGCGGAATTGATGGGGATTATTGTCAACAAAGGTATGTTGATGCCGGTGCGCAAATTGCAAAGCATGGAATTTGCAAAAGGCACGCCTTACGAGACCCATCTGGTGCACATGCCTGCCGCCGGCAAACGCGTATTGCCGGAAGAGGTGACTGAGGTAGTGCGGCGCTCGCTGATCGACGTGGTGCAAGGCGGCACCGGCGTGCGTTTGAAAAATGGATTCGGCCAAAAAGACGGCAGCTTCATCGAGATCGGCGGCAAGACCGGAACCGGTGACCAGCGCTTTGAAACTTACGCCCCGGGCGGCAAACTGATCGAGTCGCGCGCGGTAAATCGTTCGGCAACTTTCGTATTCCTGATCGGCGACCGCTTTTTCGGCACCGTCACCGCCTATGTGCACGAACCCTATGCCGCTGACTATGAATTCACCAGTGCCCTTACAGTGCAATTGTTGAAGTCGTTGATACCGGCGTTGCAGCCTATCGTCGCCGAGGGCAACAACAAAAAGCCGCTTGTTGCCGATGCCGGGGAGAAGAAGCCGGTTCAGTAGATTTGAGGGTTATTTCTATTTCTTTGTGAGTGCGAATATGTACTCGTGCAGGTTTAGCAAAAACATTCTCCGTCATTCCCGCCTTCGCGGGAATGACGGAGGATTAAGTAGCGCCTCAAATTATGGTTGGCCTACAAGACCTCGTATGCTCCGATTTGTAACGATTTTCACTGTTCTTGTTGCAGCTTGCGCCACAGCGTAGTCCGACTGATTCCCAGGTGCTTGGCCGCTGCTTGCCGGTTGCCGTTAAAGCGTGCCAGGACTTGCGTATAATTTTCGGGCGACGGATTTTCTTCGCGCGTAGTCATCGCGATCCGGTGTTGTTCCTGTTTCCGTTCCAGCATCGGCTTGAGTTCGGGGGCAACGCCCAACACGAAACTGGGAGTCAGTGCCTGTAACGGCTCGGCTGCGAGGAACAAGGCCAGCCGCTCCATCAGATTGCGCATTTCCCTGACATTGCCTGGCCATGCGTAGCCGCCAAATAATGGTGCGCAAGCCACGACTTCTGCATGAAAATTCGCATGCGGTCGTACACCAAGCGCAGCCAGGGCATTTTTCAAATGCCATTCGGCCAGCGGCACCAAATCTTCCAAGCGTTCACGTAATGGCGGCAGCATCAGGCGCAAGACACCGAGGCGATAAAACAGATCGGCCCGGAATTGACCGGAACGCACACGGGCGTCGAGATCGCAATGGCTGGCGCCGATGATACGGACGTCTACCGGGATCGGCCGCGTGCCGCCGACGCGCACTACTTCACGTTCTTCCAGCACCCGCAATAATCGGGTTTGTAAGGCCACCGGCATTTCGCCAATCTCATCGAGGAACAAGGTGCCGCGATGCGCTGCCTCAAACAAACCGGCATGACCGCCGCGACGCGAGCCGGTGAACGCGCCTTCTTCATAGCCGAACAGCTCGGATTCCAGCAGCGATTCGGCGACTGCGCCACAATTGATGGCAACGAAGGCCTGCCGCGCGCGCAGGCTTTCGCTATGGATGGCTTGCGCGACCAATTCCTTGCCAGTGCCGGTTTCACCTTGTATCAACACGGTGGCGGGGGACTTGGCAAACAGGAAAACCGATTGCTTGACCTTTTGCATGGCCGGTGATTCGCCGCGCAGGTCGCTGATCCGATGTTTGACGCGCAGCGTATCGGCAACCGCCTGGCTCCGGCCGCGATTCGATTCCAGCCGGGTAAAGCGGGCCAGCTCCAGCGCATCGTCAAAGGCTAGCCGGATCGAGGCGGCAGAGTAGACGAATACACCGGTCAATCCTGCTTCATCGGCGAGATCGGTTATCAAGCCGGCGCCGACAATCGCCTTGATGCCAGCGGCTTTCAATTCATTGATCTGGGCGCGTGCATCTTCTTCTGTGATGTAAGTACGCTGGACAATCTTAAGGCCGAAAGTGGCCTGGAAATCAGCCAGTTCCGGCATCGTTTCCTGGTAAGAAATCAGGCCAATGTCCGGGGAAATCCTGCGTGCTCGTGCCAATGCCTGCATCACGTCGAGGCCGCTGGCCTTGGCGATGACGACCGGTACCGACAAACGGCTCTTCAAGTAGGCTGCGTTCGATCCACCTGCGATCACTGCATCGCAGCGTTCGACCAGCATCCGTTCGCGGATATGCGTGACTGCTTCTTCGAAGCCGAGATGGATCGGTTCAACGACGGCGCGATCGTCGAATTCCAGCATGATGTCGCGAAATAAATCGAATAGCCGCGAGATCGAGACGGTCCAGATAATCGGCTTGTCGGTGTTGTCACGCGAAGAGGGGGTAGGGCGACGCATGTTTCATTAATTTCAATTTATGTTTCAGTGTTTCAATTGTAACGTCATTTGAAACAAGCTGCATGAATTCATGCTTGTTTGGCCGCTTTGCAATGGGAAATGCAAGTGCTTGATTTGGCGAATGAATTTTAGTGTTACGCCGCTTCTTTTTGAGGATGAAACTTGGCCGGATTTGTATGGCATGGCGATTGCAATACAGGACGAGGTTCTATTCGTGAAACAGGCATCGGCAGGAGTTTCTGCGATGCCATCAAAAATTCGATAGGTGAAACATGGGTATCCATTCCGCAGGCGCTACGTTCCGGCGCGCCATGCAAGAAGAGTCACCGCTGCAAGTTGTCGGTGCCATCAATGCCAATCATGCGTTGCTAGCGAAGCGCGCAGGTTTCAAGGCGATTTATCTATCCGGCGGCGGCGTCGCAGCCGGTTCGCTGGGTTTGCCGGATCTGGGCATCTCCAATCTGGACGACGTCTTGACCGATGTGCGACGCATTACCGACGTCTGTGACCTGCCTTTGCTGGTCGACGTCGATACCGGTTTCGGCGCGTCGGCATTCAATGTCGCGCGTACCGTCAAGGCGATGATCAAGTTCGGCGCGGCAGCCATGCATATCGAAGACCAGGTCGGCGCCAAGCGTTGCGGTCATCGGCCCAACAAGGAGATCGTCACCAAGCAGGAGATGGTTGATCGCATCAAGGCCGCAGTCGATGCGCGTACCGACCCGGATTTCGTCATCATGGCGCGTACTGATGCATTGGCGGTGGAGGGGTTGGAGTCGGCGTTGGAGCGTGCGATCGCTTGCGTTGAAGCCGGCGCCGACATGATCTTCCCTGAAGCGATTACCGAATTGTCGATGTACAAGCAATTCGCCGCTGCAGTGAAGGTGCCGGTATTGGCGAACATCACCGAATTCGGTTCGACGCCATTGTTTACCACCGACGAATTGAAGAGCGCCGATGTCGGCCTGGTGCTGTATCCCTTGTCGGCTTTCCGCGCGATGAACAAGGCAGCGGAAAACGTCTATACGGCAATCCGTCGTGATGGCACGCAGAAAAATGTGGTCGATACCATGCAAACACGCATGGAGCTTTACGAGCGCATTAACTACAACGAATTCGAACAAAAGCTGGATGCACTGTTCGCCCAACAAAAGACTAAGTAAGGAGAGCTTCATGAGTGAACAACAGACGTCCGTATTCAAACCAAAAAAATCCGTTGCCTTGTCCGGCGTTACCGCTGGCAATACCGCGCTGTGCTCGGTTGGCAAAACCGGTAACGATCTGCATTATCGCGGCTACGATATTTTGGACATAGCCACCGTCTGCGAGTTCGAAGAAATCGCTTACCTGCTGGTACACGGCAAGCTGCCGACCGCTGCGGAACTGAACGCCTACAAGATCAAGTTGCAATCCTTGCGCGGCTTGCCCGCGGCGCTCAAGGCCGCGATGGAAGCGCTGCCGGCGTCGAGCCATCCGATGGATGTGATGCGTACCGGCGTGTCGGTACTGGGTTGCGTGCTGCCGGAAAAAGACGATCACAATGTGCCGGGCGCGCGCGACATCGCTGATCGCCTGATGGCTTCATTCGGTTCGATGCTGCTGTACTGGTATCACTTCAGCCACAACGGCAAGCGCATTGAAACCGAAACCGACGATGATTCGATCGGCGGCCACTTCCTGCATATGTTGCACGGCAAGAAGCCGTCCGAAGCATGGGTCAAGGCGATGCATGTGTCGCTGATCCTGTATGCGGAACACGAGTTCAATGCCTCTACCTTCACCGGTCGCGTCATCGCCGGCACCGGGTCGGACATCTACTCGGCCATTACCGGTGCGATTGGTGCCTTGCGCGGACCGAAACACGGTGGCGCCAATGAAGTGGCACTGGAAATCCAGGAGCGCTACGACAACCCGGACGAGGCAGAAGCCGATATCCGCAATCGGGTCGCCAACAAGGAAGTCGTGATCGGCTTCGGTCATCCGGTCTACACGGTGTCGGATCCGCGTAACGTGGTGATCAAGGAGGTCGCGCGCAAGCTGTCCGTGGACGCCGATTCGACCAAGATGTTCGACATTGCCGAGCGCCTTGAAACCGTGATGTGGGATATCAAGAAAATGTTCCCTAACCTGGATTGGTTCTCCGCCGTGTCGTACCACATGATGGGAGTGCCGACCGCAATGTTCACACCGCTGTTCGTGATCTCGCGCACGTCGGGCTGGGCCGCGCACGTTATCGAACAGCGCATCGATGGCAAGATCATTCGCCCGAGCGCCAATTATGTCGGACCGGAAGATCTGAAATTTGTACCTATCAAGGATCGTAAATGAACATCCTTCATCGCAAACCCCTACCCGGCACCAAGCTCGATTATTTCGACGCACAGGCCGCGGTTGACGCCATCGCGCCCGGCGCTTACGCCAAGCTGCCGTATACCTCGCGTGTGCTGGCCGAAAACCTGGTGCGCCGCTGCGACCCGGCCACGCTGAACGCATCGCTGGGCCAGCTTATCGAACGCAAGCGCGAGCTGGACTTTCCGTGGTTCCCTGCGCGCGTCGTGTGTCACGACATCCTGGGCCAGACCGCCTTGGTCGACCTGGCCGGCTTGCGTGACGCGATTGCCGCCCAAGGCGGCGATCCGGCGTTGGTCAACCCGATCGTGCCGACCCAGTTGGTGGTGGACCATTCGCTGGCCGTCGAATGCGGCGGCTTCGACCCCGACGCGTTCAACAAGAATCGCGCGATCGAAGACCGTCGTAATGAAGATCGCTTCGATTTCATCAACTGGACCAAGAAGGCGTTCAAGAACGTCGACGTGATCCCACCAGGCAATGGCATCCTGCACCAGATCAACCTGGAGCGCATGTCGCCGGTAGTGCAGACGCTGGAGGGCGTGGCCTTTCCCGATACGCTGGTCGGCACCGACTCGCACACACCGATGGTCGACGCGCTGGGCGTGCTGGCGATTGGCGTCGGCGGACTGGAAGCGGAAAGCGTGATGTTGGGCCGCGCTTCGTGGATGCGCCTGCCGGACATCATCGGCGTCGAGCTCACAGGCAAGCCGCAGGAAGGCATCACCGCGACCGATATCGTGCTGGCGCTGACCGAATTCTTGCGCCAGCAAAAGGTGGTGTCATCCTACCTTGAATTTTTCGGCGAAGGCGCAGCCAAGCTGACCTTGGGCGACCGGGCAACCATTTCCAACATGGCGCCGGAATTCGGTTCAACTGCGGCGATGTTTTATATCGACGAGCAGACCATCAAATACCTGAAGTTGACCGGGCGTGACGACGAAACGGTCAAGCTGGTCGAGTGCTATGCGAAACAAGCCGGCTTGTGGGCAGATAGCCTCAAGGCCGCTGAATACGAGCGCGTGGTGCGGTTCGACCTGTCCTCTGTGGTGCGCAACATTGCCGGCCCGTCCAATCCGCATAATCGCGTGCCAACCTCCGAGCTGGCCGCGCGCGGCATCAGCGGCAAAGTGGAAAACGAGCCTGGCCTGATGCGGACGGCGCCGTCATCATCGCGGCGATCACCAGCTGCACCAACACCAACAATCCGCGCAATATGGTAGCCGCCGGTCTGCTGGCGCGTAACGCCAATCGGCGCGGCCTGACCCGCAAGCCGTGGGTCAAGAGTTCATTGGCGCCCGGCTCCAAAGCCGTAACACTCTACCTGGAGGAAGCCAAGCTGATGCCGGAACTGGAGCAACTGGGATTCGGCGTGGTGGCGTATGCATGTACTTCCTGCAACGGCATGTCCGGCGCGCTCGATCCCGTGATACAGCAGGAAGTGGTGGAGCGCGACTTGTATGCGACGGCGGTGTTGTCGGGTAACCGCAACTTCGATGGCCGCATCCATCCGTACGCGAAGCAAGCCTTTTTGGCTTCGCCGCCGCTGGTGGTGGCCTACGCGATTGCCGGCACCATCCGTTTCGACATCGAAAAGGATGTGTTGGGCATCGATGCAGATGGCAAGCCGGTGACGCTGAAAGATATCTGGCCGTCTGACGCAGAAATCGACGCCGTGGTTGCCGCCAGCGTCAAGCCGGAACAATTCCGTAAGGTGTACATCCCGATGTTCGCCAAGCAGATTGACGATGGTGTGAAGGTTAGCGCTTTGTACGACTGGCGTCCGCAGACCACCTATATCCGGCGCCCGCCGTATTGGGAAGGCGCGCTGGCCGGCGCGCGGTCGCTGGCCGGCATGCGTCCGCTGGCGGTGCTCGGCGACAATATCACCACAGACCATCTGTCGCCGTCGAACGCCATCATGGCGGACAGCGCAGCCGGTGAGTACCTGACAAAAATGGGTTTGCCGGAGGAAGACTTCAATTCCTACGCGACACATCGGGGCGATCACTTGACGGCCCAACGTGCGACCTTCGCCAATCCGACCTTGAAAAATGAAATGGTGCGCGAGGACGGCAAGATCAAGGCCGGTTCGCTGACGCGTGTCGAGCCGGAAGGCAAAGTGACGCGCATGTGGGAAGCCATCGAGACCTACATGGAGCGCAAGCAGCCGCTGATCATTATTGCTGGCGCCGACTACGGCCAGGGTTCGTCGCGTGACTGGGCCGCCAAGGGCGTCCGTCTTGCCGGTGTCGAAGCGATCGTGGCTGAAGGATTCGAGCGCATCCACCGCACCAATCTGGTTGGCATGGGTGTGTTGCCGTTGGAATTCATGCCCGGTGTGAATCGTATCAGCTTGCAAATCGATGGCACCGAAACTTTCGACGTGCTCGGTGCGCGCACGCCGCGTTCGACGCTGACGCTGGTGATCAATCGCAGCAACGGTGAACGTGTCGAAGTGCCGGTGATTTGCCGCCTCGACACCGCGGAAGAAGTGTCGATCTATGAAGCAGGCGGTGTGCTGCAGCGTTTTGCGCAGGATTTCCTGGAATCCGCCAAGGCCGCTTAAAGCGGTAAGGTCCCGGTTTTGCCGAGGGACTCGACAAGGTTTGACCTTTGCGGCGGTCATGCTGCGCTGTATGGCAAAGATGCCACTTTAATTCCCCCCATGCAGGGGCCATAGTTTTATCGGCGCCTTTACGGCGCTTACAACTAAAGCCCCCAGCGTTGCCGGGGGATATTTATTATATAAAGAGAGAGTGCTTTAGCATGAATCAGCATCCAGCCCAGATCAAGATCGCCGCCACCTACATGCGCGGCGGCACCAGCAAAGGCTTGTTCTTTCGTTTGCAGGATTTGCCCGTGGCGGCCCAAGTGCCGGGCCCGGCGCGCGATGCGTTGTTGCTGCGCGTGATCGGCAGCCCAGACCCTTATGGCAAGCAGATCGACGGCATGGGTGGCGCAACGTCCAGTACCAGCAAGACGGTTATCCTGTCGCCAAGCAATAAGCCGGACCACGACGTGGATTACCTGTTTGGCCAGGTGGCAATCGACAAGGCTTTTGTCGATTGGAGCGGCAATTGCGGCAACCTATCGGCTGCCGTGGGCGCCTTCGCCATCAGCGGTGGGCTGGTTGCCGCCAACCGCTTGCCGCGCGATGGCATTGCGACTGTCCGTATCTGGCAAGCCAACATCGGCAAGACCATTATCGGGCACGTGCCGATCTGCAATGGCGCTGTGCAGGAAACCGGCGACTTCGAACTCGATGGCGTTACTTTCCCGGCTGCCGAGGTGCAACTTGAATTCATGGACCCGGCCGCCGAAGAAGAAGGGGCGGGGGGCGCGATGTTCCCAACCGGAAATCTGGTTGACGACCTCGACGTGCCAGGTTTAGGCACGCTGAAGGTAACGATGATCAATGCAGGCATCCCGACTATCTTCGTCAATGCCGACGCGATTGGCTACTCCGGAACCGAGTTGCAGGACGTCATCAACAGCGATCCGGCGGCATTGGCCCGGTTCGAGACCATACGCGCGCACGGTGCGCTTCGCATGGGATTGATCAAGCATCTCGATGAAATCGCCAATCGCCAGCACACGCCGAAGATCGCGTTTGTCGCACCGCCGGCCGCTTACGTGTCGTCCAGCGGCAAGCAGATCGCTGTCGGCGATATCGACTTGCTGGTGCGCGCCATGTCCATGGGCAAGCTGCATCATGCAATGATGGGTACAGCTGCCGTCGCAATCGGCACCGCGGCGGCGATTCCCGGCACCTTGGTCAACCTCGCAGCCGGTGGCGGCGTCCGCACGGCAGTGCGCTTCGGCCATCCATCCGGCACCTTGCGCGTGGGTGCGGAAGCCAAACAGGTCGACGGGCAATGGAACGTGACCAAGGCCACCATGAGCCGCAGCGCGCGAGTATTGATGGAAGGGTGGGTGCGCGTGCCGGTTTGAACTTGACTCGCGTGGGTGGACGCCTATGCTGTATGCATGGAGGTGTCCATCATGCAAAAGAGCCGAGCCAAGTTCGACCAGGTTTTGGTCGATACCGTCGACTACGTTACCAAATACAAGATTGAATCGAAGCTTGCGTACGACACTGCGCGCAATTGCTTGATCGATACATTGGGCTGCGGCCTGGAAGCATTACAATACCCGGCCTGCAGCAAATTGATGGGCCCGATCATTCCCGGTACCATCGTACCGAACGGTGCCAAGGTTCCCGGCACGCAATTCCAGCTGGACCCGGTGCAGGCCGCTTTCAATATCGGCTGCATGATACGCTGGCTCGATTTCAACGATACCTGGCTGGCTGCAGAATGGGGTCATCCATCCGACAATCTGGGCGGCATCCTGGCGACCGCCGACTGGCTGTCGCGCACCGCAGTGGCAGCCGGCAAGAAGCCGCTGACCATGAAAGACGTGTTGACCGGCATGATCAAGGCACATGAAATCCAGGGCTGCATCGCGCTGGAAAATTCGTTCAACAAGGTCGGGCTCGATCACGTGGTGCTGGTCAAGGTGGCATCGACGGCGGTGGTTGCCGAGATGCTCGGCTTGTCGCGCAACGAAATCCTCAATGCCGTGTCGCTGGCATGGGTTGACGGCCAAGCGCTGCGCACTTACCGTCACGCGCCGAACACTGGCTCACGTAAATCCTGGGCTGCCGGCGATGCGACTTCGCGCGCGGTGCGCTTGGCATTGATGGCCAAGACCGGCGAGATGGGCTACCCATCGGTATTGACCGCCACGACCTGGGGTTTCTACGATGTGCTGTTTAAGGGCCAGCCGTTCAAATTCCAGCGCAAGTACGAAAGCTATGTGATGGAAAACGTGTTGTTCAAGATTTCCTTCCCGGCTGAGTTCCACGCGCAAACTGCGGTGGAAGCGGCGATGATCTTGCACGGTGAACTCGCCAAGGCTGGCAAGACTCAGGATGACATCAAGAAGATTACTGTGCGCACGCATGAAGCCTGCATTCGCATCATCGATAAGAAGGGTCCGCTGAACAATCCGGCCGATCGCGACCACTGCATCCAGTACATGATAGCCGTGCCCTTGATTTTCGGCCGCCTGATCGCATCGGACTACGAAGATAATATCGCCTCCGACAAGCGCATCGACGCCTTGCGCGACAAGATCGCCTGCGTCGAAGACCCGGCCTTCACAAAGGACTATCACGATCCGAAGAAACGCTCGATTGCCAATGCAGTGACCGTTGAATTCAAGGACGGCAAGAAACTGAAGGAAATCATGGTTGAATATCCTATCGGCCACGCGCGCCGCCGCAAGGATGGGATTCCACTGCTGGTGGAAAAATTCAAGACCAATCTGGCACGCCAGTTCCCGGCAAAACAGCAAAAGACGATCCTCGATATTTCACTGGATCAAAAGAAGCTCGAAGCAATGCCGGTCAATGCGTATATCGACCTGTATGTGATCTGAAACAGATAATATGTAGGGCGGAAAAGCGCTTTTCCGCCCTACAAACTACCGACTGATATCACGTTCCGGATTCGTGCTGCTGTTTTTTCTGCGGACGTTTCTCAAGTCAGGTGCTGCATGACCAAGCTTGCCATTGCCTGCGATTGCTTGTCGCCCCGCGATGTCAAACCGGCGGCTACACCAAGCCGGTCGCCTTTGGCGCGATTCTGACTGACTTTCCATTTCCCTTCAATCCGCATGATCGGCATCTCTATGCCGACGATTGCATTGAGTAGTTTATCCGTGAACTCCTTTGGCGCATCCGACACTTTCCACGGCAGGGCTTGGGTGGATTCGTGTTCATCGGTCATCTCGTTCAAATGGGCATAGAGCCAATTTGCATCTTCAATGATCCGAGGCCGTCCATGAGCGTGCACGACGGCGTAATTCCAGGTTGGCACTTGCTTGCCGTCCGTATGC
>OUMC01000003.1_pt1 | contig 16416 bp, 14 predicted proteins | sample 1690821 | NCBI WGS metagenome assembly OUMC01 (sample SAMEA3914812, study PRJEB12502) | metagenome | biome: forest; material: soil | place: Canada | collected 2011-07-07 | depth 0.1 m
GTTGTACATTGTGCAATGGTTGGCAGCACTGCCGCACAGCCCGCCGCAGTTGGTGTCGACGTGCATAGGGCGATGGTTGGTAGCACTGCAGCACAACCCGCCATTGTCGGCGTCGCCGTACATTGTGCAATGGTTGGCAGCACTGCCGTACAGCCTGCCGTTGTCGGCGTCGCCGTACATTGTGCGATGGTTGGCAGCACCGCCGTACAGCCTGCCGTAGTCGGCGTCGCCGTGCATTGCGCGATGGTTGGCAATACCGCCATACAACCTGCCGCTGTCGGCATTGCCGTACATTGTGCGATGGTTGGCAACACCACCGTGCAGCCCGCCGTAGTCGGCGTCACCGTGCATTGCGCCAGGGTTGGCAGCACTGCAGCACAACCTGCCGTGGTCGGCGCCGCAATACATTGGCTCAATGTCGGTGGACTACTCGATATCGCCACATAGAGACTCGGGTGGGTTGTCGCCGGTGGTGTGCCCGTGGCGCCTGAGTTAATGATGCCACCCGCATATAAATCGACGGTAGTGCTGGCGGAAAGACTGCCGCCGGTCGTCAACGTATTATTCGTCGCAAGGTAGGTGGTGCCGTCATAGCCGGCATACAACGCAATCGGGCCGGCGGTGGCCGTAATCGAACCGGCGGGAGCGCTCATTACGCCCTGTGACATCATTGTCACCGAGGCGCCGACAATCGCGCTGGGGCTATCCGGTGCAAACGTGGTCAGCGATCCGGCAGACGTTACGTTGATCGAACCGCTGGCTGAGATATCGCCAATGAACAGTGACGAACCGCTGTAGATATTATTCACGTTGACATTGCCGCCACCGGCAGTGAGATTGTCAATGTGCAGCGCAGCGCTGCTGTTGTTGATAAACACACCGCCAGCGGTAGCAGTGGCGCTGTTGAGCGTGCCGAGGTCGGTAAGTAAAGGAGAGCCGTTACTGCCGATGCCATTCGGTGCCGTGGCCGATAAGCTGGTACCGGTCACCGTGCCGGCACCGCCGATGATCTGATTGGCAGTCAGCCCCACATTGCCTGCGGCGTTGATCGAGGCGTTGACGGTCATGGTGTTCGTTGTCGAGTTCAAGTCCACCGCGCCGCTGCTGGCGACTCCAGTCAGCACCAAGCCGCCCGCCAGTGCACCACCGCTCACTGATCCAATGTTAAAGTCGGCGGCGTTATCGAAAGAAATATTGCCGCCTCCGGTCGTCGATCCGGCAAAGGTGGACAACACGTTTTGCAGGGTGAGGTTCACCGTTCCAGAAGATATCACCGCCAATCCTTGGCCGGTAATGATTCCGGAACCGCTCTGTGTAATGTTGGCCGCAGTCAGTATCACATTGCCCGGGTCCAATCCAACCGTGGTATTGATCGGCTCGGTAATCGACAGCGCATTGGCGCCCGTATTGATCACCGCTTCCCCGCCCTGGGTGGCGATACCGGGCGAACCCAGGATGCCGTACTGGTCCTTGACTGTCAAGGCACTGGAATTTTTGAACGAGAAATTGCCGACTGTGGACGCAGCCAGATAGCTGACATTATTTCCGCTTTCAGTCAGTACGACCGGCCCTGCGCTGCTGAGCGCGAGTTCGCCTCCAGGCGTGCACAACGTGGCCCCGGTCGTTTGCGAGATTCCGGACACCGAACTGGTTTCCAATAAGATATTGTGGCCGGCGCCGACGATAATCCCTGTCGTTCCATCGACGGTGGTAACGCTGATGCCGTTGATGGAAGTGTATTGGAAATCGCCGGTCGATGTCGATCCGGAGATCACGCCAATCGAATTGCTGGAGTTTTGCAAGCTAACGCCGGCGTAGCCGTTCAGCGCCAGCGCTTTCGCGCCTATGTTTGCTCCTCCAGCTTGCGTAATTGCGCCGGCCGTCGTGGTCAACGCAATGAATCCATTGGGGCTGCTCGGATTGAAGGCAGCCGCGTCCAAATTGATGCCGATACCGCCCACGTTGTCGATATTGTTGGCGATAGTCAATGCCTGGCCGTTCTTGAAAGTGAAGTCTCCGTTCACATTCACTCCGGGGGTCGTGCCGCCGATACTCGCTGCGATGGTGCTGACAAAGTTTGTCGCCGTATCCAGCGTGGCGCTGCCTAAGGAGTTGATCGCCAGACTGGTTGCGGTGATGCTTGACCCCGTGGTTTGCGTAATGGTGCCGCCGCTTTGCAAGCTGAGCGTGGCAGGGAGCGGCGCGATCGGCATATCCACCACGATCGGCCCCGATGCGGTGGAGCCGATGCGCAAGGTTCCCGCGGTCAGGACGCTGTCTACCACGCCCAGTACGTCGGCCGACAGCACCAGCCCGGATGAGCCGGAGCCAAGATAGATGGGCGTTCCCGGCGTAAACGGCTGCAACCAGATCAGGCCGCTATTGGCATTAAGCGTGCCTGCGGACAAGCTCATGGTGTCGCCAAAGAGGTTGATGGCGCCGCCACCAGTCGAAATCGAACCACCATTGGCAAGCACGACATCAGACTGTCCGCTGATTGTTATTGCACCGTTTTGCGCGGTGACCGATCCGCCGTCGACCGTAATGAAATTGGCGGTTGCGGTGCCTATAGTCACATTGCCCGTCGGCGCGTATTGCTGCACCCCTGGTCCGTTAATGGTCAAATCGACTGCAGAGTTGCTGATATTAATGTCGCCGCTGGCATTGCTATCTCCGCTGAATGCGCCATTCATCAACTGCAGCGAATTCACCGAGGTGTTTAACGGCACCGAGGCCGTACCGATGCCGGTTTCCGCATTAATCTGTAGTGCCGATCCGGAAATCGTGCCGTTGGTAGTGGTGACGGCGCCGCTGGAAGCCAGCGTCACCGGATAGCCTTGCGTGCCGTCGGCAGCAATGATGCCGGTAGGATAGGTGGTGCCGTTGATGAGGACGCTACCGGATGCCCCGGTCATGTTAACGTCGAGAACATTACCGATGCTGCCCGTGACGGCGAGACTGACCGGCCCCGCCCCAGTACTCACGACACCCGCTTGAGAAGCCGATGACGGCGTTTGGTTCGTCGACGAGATTCCATATGACACCATGCCGACGGTCAAACTCTCGGTGTTAGTGAAGCTAAAGCCCCCAGCACCGGCGGCAGTACCGGCAAGTGTTGAAACGGCATTGTACTGGTTCGTCAAGGCGACGGTGCCGGAAGAGGGGTCACTGGCCAGTGCGCCGGCATAAAGAGCGAATCCGGTAATCGCTGTCGCTGAGGTAACGTCTTGTGTAATGTCTCCAGTCAGTGCCGTCAGGTTGATTGTTCCATTGCTGCTCGCGATGCCCGATGCGCCCCCCGTTGCACCGACAAATATAGAGCCGGAATTGGTGAAGCTAAAGCCCTGCGGACCCGACCCGGCGATCGTGCCGGTGACATTATTGCCAGGCTCAGTCAAGACGACGAGCCCGGTGCCTGCCGGCACGCTTAATGCCGTCGAGCCCAACCCGGCCATCGCAGTAAGGTTCACTACACTGATTGGATTCCCAAGGCTCTGGATGATATTTCTGCCAGCCTGCATCACCAGACTTCCGGCGCCGCCGCTATTGATACCGTTAATCGATGCATTGATGAAAATATCGGTATCGGCGGCAAGGGTCAAGGTATTAGCCGATGTCCACGCAATCGGGGCGGCAACGGTAATGGAACCTTGATTGAACCCATTGCCATCCCCTGTCGTATTCACGATAACGTCGGTACCGCCATTCAGGATGCCGCTGACAGTTGATGCGAGCAACAAAATAGAGCTGGAACCGCCGGGATTGCTCGGCCCCGAGCAGGTAACGGTATTGTTCCCATTGCAAGTGCTGTTATCGGTCCCGGCGCCGATCGTGATGTCGTATGGGTCGAGCAACCAGGTCCCGGCGCTGCCTTTGGCTGCGCTCGCATTGACGTGAATCCCGTTGACATCCAGATCATGCCCGGATGTTTCGACAAAACCGCCGTTGCCGCCCTGTGCTCCGCCGCGCGCTGAAATGCTGCCGAAAGCGCTGGTATCATTCTGCGACCAGATGACGACCTTGCCGCCGTTGCCACTCTGCAGTGCATCGGTGGCGATCAGCGTATCAGCTCCAACAAACGTGGTCGCGGCATTCTGGATAGCCGGGTTGGTCCCATGAGAATCGCCGCCCACCAGCACCGTGCCGCCGCCGCTCTGGCCGCTGGCATCGACTTGCGCATTGCCTGTCAGTTGAACCCGGTTGCCCAGCACGTAAATGTTGCCGCCGCTACCGTTACCGCCGCCTGTGGCAGTGGTTTGACTGTTGCCGGACAATGTCGTGGTACCGCTGGCCTTGAATACGATTTCGCCATTTTGTCCAACCACTGCGCTGTCGGCATTGACGATGCCGTTCTGGTTCACCAACGCACCATAAATGCCGATCTTGCCGCCCTGCGCCAGCACTTGCCCCAGATTGAGCGCAGCGTCAGCCGGTGCGCTGATCACCACTTGCAGGTTGGGGTCGCCGCCGTCGACCAGTTGTACGCTATGCCCGGCCGCCAGCAATACTTCGCCCTGCGAGGAGGTGATAATGCCGGTATTTTGGACTTGCGGCGCAATCAGATAGATGTTGCCGCCGCCGGGGGTGCTGATGGTGCCTTGATTGATCACCGAGCTGGTTGCGGCAGTCGTCGTTTGGTTGAAGTCAAGCTTGCCAGCGCTGAAGTCGGCGTTGCTGATGTCGAGGCTGGATGCCACCAGGCCGCCGACATTGACCTGCGAACCGGCACCGAACAGGATGCCGTTCGGATTGATCAGGTACACCTTCCCGTTCGATTGCAGGGCGCCGAAGATTTGCGACGGATTTTGTCCGACGATGCGGTTCAAGACTGTGCTGCTCGCGCTTTGCTGCAGAAATTGCGTAAGTTGCCCCGGGTTGATCGAAAAGCTTTGCCAGTTGATGATCGAACCCGGTGAATTGGTGATTGTCAGCACGTTGCCGTTGTTGCTAATGGCAACCTGACCGCTGACGACTTGCGCGCCGGTTGGGTTGGCCCAGGCAGGTATGCAGGAGAAACAAGTGGCCAGCAGCACCGGCAAGATTTTGCAGCTCAGTTTGATGCTTTGCGAGATTCGGTGCTCGGCGCGCATGGTTCGCTCTTTCACGTCTGTTTTCATGGGCCGATGCCAGGTTATTAGCTCAGTAGCATGCAGACAACTGATGTGCGCAATCAGTTTGCAACAGCACGGAGCCATGCTAGTCATGCTACGTGGAATTGTGATGCCCGGGTGAAAGTTTTCTTGAGCTTCTGTAGATATCAGTAGGAAACTGCGCAATAAATCGAATTTCGTGGTTCAGATATCAATAACTGGAAAAAACAAATCCATCGGCGCAGGCCGATGGATTCTCTCGTTCAAAAATCGAACAGTGGAAATCACGGCATCGTGTTGATGACCCGCGCGGATTCAAGGTGGAAAATCAATTCCTGTGATCGTCCCGATTTTCGGGTGGCCGGCCGCCTTGGTCGTGACGTTCTTCGTGATTTTCGCGGGGCGCGACTTCATGGCTCGGCAAGCGGCCGCCATTGCGGGCCATGACGCGGTGCAGTTCATCCCTGCGGCTGAATACGTCAGCACGGTGATCGCCGTGCGCATAGAACCGCTGATAGCGGTGGCCACTGCCATCGACGGACCAGATGAATGTATCGCCGTGCAGGTAAATGACGTCGGCCGGCTGGGCATTGGTGATATAGACGTCGAACGGATTGGGAGCATACGCCACGAACGGAGTCTCGATCACCACACCCGGCACACTGACGACTACGCCCGGTTGAACGACGATTTGCGCTTGCGCTGGAGCCACTTGCAGTGCTGCGAAAAGAGTCACGGAGGCGAGGGGAAATGCCAAACTTAGTGTTTTCATGATTTTTTCCTTGTTATGATCGAACCGCCGATTGGCTTGCGCGACATGTGCATCACGATAAACGTTGACAGATGGAAAAACCGTACGCCAGCGAACATAAGCGTCCTCACTGTATCTTGCGCTTCCAGACGCTATCCAATGCGACCCGCCGCACCAGCAATTCAGCGGACTTCGTCCTGCCGCACCGGAATTAAGGGGTGAATATAACGAGGCTCATTGCCGGCCAGTTGCAGTCGATCGGCGAGATGATTAGTTTGTTGAAGTATTGATCACAATTTAGCGGCAGCGCACAGCGAAATTGTTATTGCACTACCAATTCCACCGTGGCAGCATAAGGCATCTCGACGAGCCGCGAAAATAGTCGAAGGTCCGTAGAGCTAAATCGACGAGGTAACCACAACGGTCGATGCAACTGTTAGGGGAAAACATTCCCTTTAATCATAACGGGAGACTAAGCCATGCAATTGCGCCCACTCATCGTATCCCTTTCAATTACAGCCGCGTTCGCAGCGCCGTTCGCCCAAGCTGAAAACGTCAAGATCGCCTTCATCGATCCCTTGTCCGGTGTCTTCGCGCCGATCGGGCAAAATGAACTGAAAGCCTTCCAAATGATCATCGAGACGGCGAACAAGGAACATTGGGCCGGCGACAATACCTTGGAGGTGGTCGGCTTCGACAACAAGGGCAGTCCGCAAGAATCGCTGACGCAGCTCAAGACCGTCATCGATCAAGGCTTTCGCTATATTACCCAGGGTAACGGTTCCGGTGCGGCCTTGGCGCTGATCGATGCGATCAACAAGTACAACGAACGCAATTCCGGCAAGGAACTGCTGTTCCTGAATCACGCTGCGGTCGACCCGGACATGACCAACAGCAAATGCAGCTTCTGGCATTTTCGCTTTGACGCCAATTCCGACATGAAGATGGAAGCGTTGACCAGTTTCATGTCAAAGGACAAGAGCATCAAGAAGGTCTATATCATCGGCCAGAATTATGCGTTCGGCCAACAGGTGACGCGCGCCGCCAAGGAATACCTGAAGCGCAAGCGCCCGGATATTGAAATCGTCGGCGACGACCTGCATCCGATTGCCCAGGTCAAGGATTTCTCGCCCTACGTGGCGAAGATCAAAGCGTCGGGTGCGGATACCGTCATCACCGGCAACTGGGGCGCGGACCTCTCATTGCTGATCAAAGCCGCCCACGACGCCGGACTGACGGCCAACTTCTACACTTACTACGCAGGAACCACAGGTGTCCCGACCGCAATGGGCGCATCCGGCGCCGAGCATGTGAAATACATCGGATTCTGGAACATCAACAATGAAAGCTTCATGGGCCATGAAATTGCCGAGGCCTATAAGAAGCGCTACAACGACGACTTCTACACCATGTCGATCTACACCGTCGTCGACATGCTGAGCAAGGCAATCAAGGACACCAAATCCACCGATCCGGTCAAGGTGGCATTCGACCTGGAGGACATGAAGGTCAAGAGCCTGAATGGCGATGTTGAAATGCGCAAGACCGACCACCAACTGCAGCAGCCCCTGTATATCGCTACCTGGACCAAGATCAACGGCAAGGATGTGAAGTACGATCAGGAAAACACCGGCTACGGTTGGAAGACCGACCAGAAGATCGACTCCTACGTCGCCGCGCAACCGACCTCATGCCAGATGAAGCGGCCGGTTCAATAAGGAACGGCGCTATTTCCAGATCCATCAGAATGACGGCTTCAGCCATAGGTAACCAGCAACTATCATGACCAAGCAACTGTCTGCAGCTGCATTGAATATCCCAAGCCCTTGGTTTGTTCCGGACCTGAAATCCAAATGTGCCTCATTTCCTCTCCCTTTAAATACGGATTGGAACTGCCGTAGTCGATTCTGTCAGAACAGGATCGACAAAATAGTGCGACAGGAGCTCGGAACTAAGCCAGTGGAAAATTATTAATCAACTCGGCGACTTGATGACGAGTTCATTGTTGACCGCCTTGACCCCGTCAACCGTTTGGGCCAATTGCTTTGCACGATCCGCCTTGTCAGGGGCGTCAATCGCGCCTGATAACGTCACCACGCCATCGGTTGTGTTGACTTTGATGTCGGCTGCGCTCAGCGCGGGTTCTGCAACAATTGCCGCCTTGACCTTTGTGGTGATCGTCGAGTCGTCAATGGCAGTCGCTATGCCACTGCCTAATTTATTTGCATCGCTGGACGCCGGCGACGTAGCGGTTTGCGCATTCCTTTGATCAGCATCACCTTCTTTCGATTGCTGGCTGCAGCCGGCTGCCAGCAAAGCGACTAGCGCTGCTGTCACTAACAACGGTTTCTGTAACGGTTTCATTTTGTATCTCCTTCAGTAAAGTAGGCCCCTTATCGGCTAAACGTTGATCCCTGTGAAGTCGTTATTTTCGTTAATTTGACAAAGCCGATTATCTTGCCGCAGTTTCAGCTTTCTATGGGTCGAACCGTTCCTCTTTTCATGCGGGATAGGGCAGCGCGGCCCATGCCATTATTGGAGATCAAAGGGATCTTTGTACAAGCGCAAATGATCCGACATTTTCGCCACTCCAACACCCAGAACACGCTTAACTTCGGAGGGTTCCAATACGCGCTTGTTCCAGAATGCGTGCGCCCAAGATGGAGTCAAATGATTCGGCGTCGTGGCATCACGTTGCCGCAGCATTGCTAACATCGCCCCGCGCGCCCGTTGCTTGGTCATGTTTTTGCCGATTTCCATGATATCTTCTCCTCGAAAATATGAAATGCCTGCAACATTCTGTAATGGTAGCCAATCGACGAGACATTCCTGCTCATGTTGGCGCAGACGCGAGGTTCACACCCGCGATCTTGGTCCAAGTGGGATCTCGTTTGTAAAGTGTCGTCTCCATGCGTAAAGTGTAGATGGCGGAATTCACAAGCGCTATCGGAAGGAATTCCGATCTCATGTAAGAATTTTCTTACGATGGCGGTTGCGAAATGTCATGACGGCATTTCGGAATATTGAGTTCCCGCAGAGGAACAAGCAGATATATTTCGCATGAAAGTACGCATTGCGATAATTATTTGCCCAGCGACATCTTGACGGGATCGGAGGAAATTGAGCCTCAACCCATGTCGTCCTACCAAACGCAATAGTCAATCGCATAAAATGCGGATTGTTTCAGCAGCACAATACGCAAGAATTTTCCAACTAAATTTATTCGCTGCTGTTGTATGTTGACCATTTTGTCGCTTGCCGCACAATGCTATCTTGTAACCGTTAGCACGGACGTATCTCTCAATGTCAATTGCTTTCGGGAGTGATCATCATGCAAGCTACGCAAGCGCTAATCATATTTGCCAAAGGACAACACCTGCAACATTGTCCGTTACCGGCAACGGCTCCATTTGAAATTCATGGCGGCCGAGATCGCGGGTGCCTGCCCGGCGATGACTATTTATTTCAGGGACACCGCTATCTGTATGACCCTCAGCGCGATGTCCTCGTCCGTGAGGATGTACGCACTTGGATAGCCTCGCAGCAATGATGGCGCTCCAGGAATATTTCCTGCAATCCGGCGAGAGAGAGCGCAACTGGCGGTGATATACTGCGCTGTTCCGTTAAATGTAACTATTGTTCATGAATGCACCCAATACTGCCGTTCCGGCTTCCCCTGCACACACTGTTCTGAAAACACTAAAAGAACATTTTTCGGTATTTCGCAGCAGCGATCCACTGGCCATTGGCATCGACAAACAAATCGTCGAGCGCCTGCCGGACATCAATCGCCGTGACTTGCGCGCCGCGTTAGGCATGCATACCAAATCGACACCGTATTTGAAGCAGATCTCGAAAGTCAACGACCGTTTTGACCTCGACGGCAAGGTCGTGAGCACAGTGACGGACGCGCAACGTCTGCACGCAACGACCATTCTGAAAGATCGCGCCAGTAAGAATGCCGAACAACGTGCCGTAAAGCTCGAAGCGGAACGCCAGGCCAAGCGCGATGCCGAACAAGCCGAAGCTGCTAAAAAGCAAGCCGAAAAACTCGGACAGTTGCTGAACAAATTCTCGCGCAACAGCAAGTAATGTAGAACGAATGCGATATCAGATTCGCCACCTCGACGGGGTGACCGTTTCAAATGCGGCATTGACCCGCGTTCAACGGTTGATCAGCGTCAGGCGAATCTCGGCATGGCAATACTAAGCTGCCTATCCCTCCAGGTTTCTACGCCGAAACCTTCTTTGGCGATATCCACATGGTGATTAGCGCCTGAAATACCGGCTCCTGTCGTTTGTCTCGTACGACGACCTTGACCCGGAATTCTCCCGGCGTGGACAAATCAAGCCCGGATTCAGGTGTGGCGATTGCAATCAAGTCCGTCGTTGCTTTTTTCAAATATTCCACCGTCATCCCTTTGGGAATCCAGCGGTGGGTAGTTGGAACCGTCACTTCAGTCATAATGCCGCCGGCCACTTCAGCCATATTGCACATAGCGATTGCATGAACCGTCCCCAGGTGATTAAGGACAGCACGACGCTTGGTAATGCGTACCTCGCAGTATTCGGGTCTCAGCGCGAGGAATCGAGGGCGAATACTGCCGAAATAGGGCGCCTTGAAACAAATCAGGCGAGAAAATAGCCATTTGCCCAGCGGGAAGGACTCGAAGCGCTTCCAAATATTGAGCGTATTGTTTGCCTTGCTCATCGCAATCTCCATTCGTTACAGACTTTCGTCGTGGTTTGCATTAATATGCATAATAGAATATTATTCTAGAATAATATTCTATACTAGAATTGCAATCATGAAAGTGCCTTCTTCCAATCAATTCGATCGCGTAGAACCGGGTCCCCGCAAAGCGCATAAGCGCCATATTTTGAGCTGTGCGCTAGCTTGTTTTGATGAATCGGGTATTGAGGCGACGACAATCGAAACGATCAGGGAGCAAGCGAGCAGCAGCGTCGGTTCGATCTATCACCATTTTGGCAATAAAGAGGGTTTGATTGCCGCGTTGTATTTAGCAGCCTTGGACGACCAGTTTGCAATGGCAGAACCACGTATGCTGAGCGCTACAACGCCCAGGGAATCAGTTGACGCCCTCGTTCGAACCTATCTGGAATGGGTGACACAGCAACCACAATTGGCGCGATTTCTTTTTCGCGCGCGTCATTTAGTTGCATCAGGGCCGCATAAAGAGGAGCTGGCAAAGCGAAACAAACAACGCTACGAAACGTTGTTAAACCAACTGGCAGCGGGAATTAAAGAAGGAGTGATTCTGCCTCTTCCAAAAGAAATGTTCGCCTCTCTTCTCATTGGACAATCGGAAAACTATTGTCGCGCATGGCTAGCTCATCGCGTAAAGGGTAAACCAATTCTCTACGTGGATATTTTTGTCCAAGCGGCCTGGGCCTCGATAATAAAATTTTGAGCTTGAATAAATTTTGCCAATACGCCGGTATTCACGTCTTTTTGCATGGCCGGTGACTGTTGACATGAATAACAAGTCGGTCATGCAAATGCATCACATTAACTCTTTTTCTTCTTTAGCTCGATCATTTTATCGCGCCATTCCTGCAGTTGCTCATCTTCATACTCTAGCTGCAAGGCTACTGCTTCCAGGGGATTCAATTTTTCCTTCTTCGTTCCACGCAGGTATCGTTGACGCATACGTGCAAATAAGCGTTCTGCCTCTTCTTTGGTTAGCAGCTTTGCTTGCGCAACGTATTCCTCTGCGGGCTGTTTGAATTTCATTGTGGTTTCTCCAAAAGCAATAGTTGAATAATTGCTGAATCTCATCTAATGGATTCAAAAGTCTGTAAAGGACGAACGTCTCAGATGCGCTACTTGTGGAAATTGCAATAGTGTCAATGAAGCGGTCAGGTATTTTAGCTTGCGACCGTACTTTTCCGCCAGTATAGTCGCGAAAATTTGCTGTTTGACGCGTATGGATCGCGAAAAGATAACATTATTAGGCGTTGCATCACACATATTTTTCCCAACTTCTACCTAATAGCCGGTAAAGCAGGAAATATATTCAAACCTTGCAATTGATTGGATTTATTTCAGTGCTGGCCCCGGTTGCTACCCTAACAGGAAATTACGCGCTGAGTCACCAACGGCGCTGGCCGAGGATATTGTCTCGTCTTTCAGATCGACGCCGGAGATGCCACGTGTACGTGCCTCCACCAGCAGGTAGCAGAGTCGGTAAGCCGCCGCCTCATAGCTTAACCCCGCCGGTCTAATATTGGAAATGCAGTTGCGGTTGGCATCCGTAAGGCCCACCTGCGGTGCCCAGGTGAAATAGAGGCCCATGCTGTCGGGTGAACTAAGGCCCGGACGTTCGCCAATCAGAACCACAACTGCCCGCGCACCTAGTAGTTCGGCGATCTCGTCCCCGATGGCGACGCGCCCTTGCTGCGCAATGACGATGGGCGCCAGCGACCAGCCGTCTTGCGTCAAGGGACCACGCAATTGCGACAAGAAAGGCGGCACATTTTGCTCGATGGCGAATGCAGAGAGGCCGTCGGCGATCACCAGTGCGAGATCGCCAGGTCGATGCGGCAGTTGTCCGAGCTGCAGGCGAGATTCCGTGTTGAGTTTGCGCCCTAGGTCCGGGCGCTGCAGGTAGTGGTCTCGGTCCTGGCATGCGCTGTGCACAAGCTGGCAGTCGTGCCCGGCCTGGTCAAGTACCTGTGCTAACGCCGCCACATCGAGCGCATGATACACAGCGTCACGCGCACGCGCGTGCGCCAGTTGAAACTCCAGCTGTGCAGATGTGGGCAGGCTCACGCCGCTACGACCGAGCGCAATGCGTGCCTGCGTGAATTGCCGCAGATCCTGCCAGGGGTTGGGGACCACGTTGCTTGGATCGCTCATGTCGGCTCGAAGTTCGGTCATCAGGTCAGGCGCTGCAGTGCTTGTCGAAACGACGTCGGCATTGCGTCATTCATTCTTAACGACGCGTCATCCGCAAAGATTGCCATTCGCTTCAGCCACGCCTCGAATTCCGGCGCCGCCCCCAAGCCCAGTACCCGGCGGACATACAATGCATCATGAAACGAGGTGGTCTGATAATTGAGCATGATGTCATCCGAGCCGGGAACGCCCATCACAAAATTGCAGCCGGCCGTACCGAGCAGTGTCAACAAGACGTCCATGTCGTTTTGATCCGCTTCCGCGTGGCTGGTGTAGCAGACGTCGCAACCCATCGGCAATCCAAGTAACTTGGCACAAAAATGATCTTCCAGGCCAGCGCGAATGATTTGCTTGCCATCGTACAGATACTCTGGACCGATAAAACCGACCACTGAATTGACCAGCAGCGGTTTGAACTTGCGCGCCACAGCGTAAGCTCGCACTTCGCAGGTCTGCTGATCGACACCGTGGTGAGCGTTGGCCGACAGCGCGCTGCCCTGGCCGGTCTCGAAGTACATGACATTGTCACCGACGGTGCCGCGGCCCAGCGAAAGCGCGGCGCTGCGTGCCTCGTCCAGCAAATTGAGATTGATGCCGAAGCTCCGGTTGGCTGCTTCGGTCCCGGCGATCGACTGAAACACCAGGTCAATCGGTGCGCCACGCTCTATGGCGGCAATCGTGTTGGTCACGTGCGTCAGTACGCAGGACTGCGTCGGAATGGCGTATCGGTCAATGATGGCGTCGAGCATGGTCAACAGCTTGATCACCTGCGACACGTTGTCGGTAGCCGGGTTAATTCCGATGACGGCGTCGCCGCTGCCATACAACAGGCCATCGAGGATACTGGCAGCAATACCGGTGGCATCGTCGGTCGGATGATTCGGCTGCAGGCGTGTCGCCATCCGGTTCTCCAGGCCCAAGGTATTGCGAAAACGCGTGACGACGCTGCACTTCCTGGCGACCAGGATCAAATCCTGTATGCGCATGATCTTGGAAACTGCGGCCGCCATTTCGGGCGTGATGCCGGGCGCGGTTGCGCTCAGCGCGGCTGTGTCAACGGCATCGCTCAACAGCCAGTTGCGAAAATCGCCGACCGTCAAGTGGCTGATCGGCGCAAATGCCACGGCGTCGTGTCCATCGATGATCAGACGCGTGATTTCGTCATGTTCGTAAGGCACGACGAGATCGTTTAGAAATCGTACCAGAGGCACATCCGCAAGCGTCATTTGCGCGACCACGCGCTCCTCGGCGCTGTCGGCCGCAATGCCTGCCAAAACGTCGCCCGAACGCGCCGGCGTGGCTTTGGCCATCAGATCCTTCAAGTCGCGAAACAGATACGTCCTGGCCCCGACTGTGTGGGAAAACGCTTGTGTCTTCACGATTGCATCCAGAGCAATATGGCGGTCTGACAATCGCTATGTCAGGCGCCAATCAATTTTAGGGCAGAGCCCACGGCAATACCTCGCCTGCCTGGAAAGATCGCCGTGGGTCATGCTCGTAGTCATCCGAAAGGATAACATTGTTCACTCTATTCGATGCTTTGACCGCGGCTAGCTTTGGCCGGCGTCCCAGCTAAAATCAGTTGGGCACGTACTTCTGCCCGGGTTTTTCCCGCAATCGCCGCATTGGGCTGTTCCGACGTAACGGTAACCTGATTGCCCCGACCGGCCGCGCTGGCCGGATTTGATAGGCCAAGGAAGCCATAAGACGCTGCACTGCCGTCCGCTTGCGCCTGGTGCAATTCTTCCGTAACTTGCGCACGGGTTTTGCGCGCAGGTGCAGAGCCATCATAATTTTGTTGGGCAAATGCTGCGCTGGTGGCGAACAACACGAGGGTGGCGGCAATAAGTTGTTTCACGTTCATTTTCATTCTCCAGAAGTTTAAGATTAATAATATTAAAATTGCTAACTATTAAATAGCAAGCTATGTAAATAGCTTGCTTGAATAAAGGTGCTTACTTCAGATGCTGCTTCAATTCTTCGCCCGCCTGCAGCATGGCCGAGCGCACTGCAGGAACCTGGCTGACGACATTTAATAAGCCGAAGTCGTGGATCATGCCGCCATAACGAACACTGGTGACTTCTACTCCTGCGGCATCAAGCTTGCGGCCGTAGGCTTCGCCTTCATCCCGTAATACATCGAATTCGGCGGTTTCGATCAAAGTCGGTGGCAGGCCTTTTAATTGCTCGATGCTGGCGCGCAGTGGCGATGCGTAGATCTCTTTGCGCTGTTCGACATCAGGGGCGTAGCTATCCCAGAACCATTTCATCATGTTACGCGTCAGGAAATGTCCTTCCGCAAATTGCTTATAGGATGCATTGTCAAAGTCGGCATCGGTCACTGGCCACAACAGCGCCTGATAACGCAACTTCGGCATTCCCTTATCCTTTGCCATCAAGCTAACCACGGCCGCCATGTTGCCGCCCACGCTATTTCCCGCGACTGCCAAGCGGCTGCCGTCGACGTTGATTTCCTTGCCGTGTTCCGCCACCCATTTGGTTGCTGCGTAGGCTTGATTGATCGCCACGCCATACTTGGCTTCAGGTGATGGCGTGTAGTTGACGAATACCGCAACAGCGCCGGAATTGGCAACCAGATCGCGCACCAGGCGCTCATGCGTGGGGAAGTCCCCCAGAACCCATCCGCCGCCATGGAAGAACATAAACGCGGGGAGAGTCTTGGTGACGCCTGCTGGTCGCACGATAGTCAGTTTGAGCGGATTTCCGTCAACGCTGATGTTTTTTTCAGAGACATCCGCTTTCGGCAAGGTCAGCTTGACGCCGGCTTGAGCGCCTACCAAAACCGCGCGTGCCTCGGTTGGCGACAAGGTTTCCATCGGCTTTCCGCCACCGTTCTCCAAAGCCTGCAGGAACGCTTGGGTGGTCGGCTCCACACCTGGGCTGCCAGCCGCATAGGCGTTGCCAATGGCAAGCCCGATTGCTGTTACTGCCAGGGCATTTTTCAATGATTGCATGATGTTGTTCCTTTTCTGTTGGGTAAAGTAAAGTTGGGGTGAATTGTTGGGAGGAGCAACTATTGCTTACAGCAAAACCAAATCGACGTCGATGTTATTGCGGGTGGCATTGGAATAAGGGCATACGATATGCGCCTTGGCGATCAAGTTTTCGGCGGCAGCACGATCAAGGCCGGGCAAAGAGATTTTCAATTCCACTTCAATGCCAAATCCATTGAGGGTGCCACCGATGCCGACGGTGCCGTCGACTTCGACGTTGAACGGCAAGGAAATCTTGTCGCGACCTGCGACGAATTTCATCGCGCCCAGGAAACAGGCGGAATATCCGGCGGCGAACAGTTGTTCCGGGTTGGTTCCTGAACCTCCGGCACCGCCGAGTTCTTTCGGGGTCGTCAGTTTTATGTCCAGCTCTCCATCGGAAGAAAGGGCGCGACCATCTCGGCCACCTGTCGCTTTAGCGTTGGCGCGATATAGAACTTTTTCGATCGACATGGTAAATCTCCTATCAAAGTAATTCAGCCAATCCTGGCTGTGTGGGGTTGAGAAAAAACTGCTTTGGTTTCTTGTAATTCCAGCCGCTTTAATATTGGCGGCCGATTTTAAATATCAAACTATTAAATAGCTAACTACTTAAATCAGGCTCTTAACGACGATCGATATTTCGTGATCGAGGTGTGCGAA
>OUMC01000006.1_pt1 | contig 15796 bp, 25 predicted proteins | sample 1690821 | NCBI WGS metagenome assembly OUMC01 (sample SAMEA3914812, study PRJEB12502) | metagenome | biome: forest; material: soil | place: Canada | collected 2011-07-07 | depth 0.1 m
AGCACGGCTCTCAGCGAAGTCGAAGATCACTGCCTTCATGGGATTGGTGCTGGTGCTGCAGTAACTCCAGAGGTAAGCACGATGCGTCTTGCCATTGCCTGTCACCAAAGACGCAAAACATGGCCGCAAAGAACGACGACGCACCGTCGCGCTAGCGTGTCCTTCTGATGCAGCGCCATACGATGCCTGGACCGGATTACAAAGCGTGGTCATGGTGGAAACAATGCGCCAGACGAACGACAACGTCACAGCAGAGAAGCGCTACTTCCTCAGCTCGTTGCCACCGGACTCCAAACACTTGGCGCAGGTGATACGCAGCCATTGGGCCATCGAAAACCGGCTGCATTGGTGCCTCGACGTCACCTTTGGCGAAGATGCCTGCCGCAACCGCACCGGTCATGCACCGGAGAACCTGAACATTGTCAGGAAGATTGCAATGAATCTGCTGCGACTTGATCCATTGAAAAAGACGCTTCCCAAAAAGCGAGTTCGCGCCAGTGTGAATCCGCAATATCTCGCGCAGATCCTTGGCGCATCAGTTTGACGGATATTGGATTTGCAAAAAAATCTATGCTATTGAATTACAAGGAATTTTGATGCGTACGCCCTGCCGCCGCCATTCTCCCATTGCGCGGGGAGTATTCAGGAGAATGTCATCTTCGTTTCAGTTTCAAAGCTCGTCATTTTTCCCAGGCGAAACTTAGGTTGAATACTGGATTACATTTTCGCCCGCCACACTCCCAGCATTAGCTTGCTCCCATGCGATGATCAGATCTTGAGCTTCCTGTTTTGTATAACGCATAGTCGTAACCAAATCTCCATGCCCCATGGCCTCCGCCACCGTGCGCATGCTTTGACCAGATATCAATGCAGATTTTGCGAAGGTATGCCGCAACCAATGCGTCGATGCGCGCCGCAATTCCTCGGCAGCGCCTGCTTCACCGTTCATTTCCAATATTTCCGCTGTCATAGAAAATCTCTCCTTGACGATCCCATACAAACCCTGACGCGTGGTAACTTCCCGCCAAGCACCGAAGTATCGTCGTGAGCCGGTATCGTTGATATCCCTACCCGCAATCTTGACTGCCAATGTACGAGGCGACAAAATCAATCGTGTTTTCTCACCAGAATCCGGTAGCGGAGGTAATCCGAATGCGGCTCTGTATAGCATGAACGCCTCCCACACAGCTGGCGGTACCGGAATTGGTCTTGCCTTGCCACCCTTCCCTGTGACTTTCGACACTGCGAATACCCAATATCTTTTCCCCGTACTCTGAACCGTTACCTGCGTGAACGCTGACATCAAGGCCCCAACCACCTCGCTTGAACGCAACCCCAGACCGCGCAGGGCTTCCAATATAAAGCGATCCCTTATATAAGCTTGTCGTTCAGAAAATGTCTTCTTTTCAGATCGTTCCATGGTGATCAACACCTGGTCGAACACATCAACATTGACTGAGCGATCAATGTCAACCTCACGTATCGTGCCGGCACCGATCAATGCCATTGGATTGATTCGAATATATCCCGCCGCATGCCATTTGGAAAACATTGCGTGCACCGCCCTGCGAATATCCGCCTGACTGCTCGCCGATGGCTGACACTTAAATGGCGTCCAATTCGGTGTGCCGGCGCTTACACCCTTTTTGCTGACTGCATCGTCCGGCAGGTTATTCAAGAACGCAATGAAGTGTTGAATATCCTGCACCGACCAACGCGAAGGCGTCACGTGGCCAACGTGTTCGCAGTACCATCGAAGCTTATCCAGATGATGTCGATATGTTTTTTCGGTTTCTCGCGAGCCGTTTTTTGCTTTCAAACACACCGTCGATAGCCAAACTTCAGCAGCATCCCAATCATCGGCGACTGTGCCCAACACGTGACCTGGCTCTGGTCTAGGTAGCATGGCATCCTGAAAAGCCGACGCTAGTGATTTGTATGTATTCTCGTTCATGATTTGCCATCCGAAAGTGACATCGTCGGAATTGATGCTCCGGCCCTATAGGCGAGGCGTCGAAATACCTCGACATGCTCTTTTTCTGTCTTTAACATTGATTCAAGATGGAGAGCCCGCTCGAGTTGCGCCCGTGTTTCCCCGCGGCAGCCGTCAATCGCATGCATGGCAAATTTCCGCATGCCGGTCAGCTCTATGGTCAATTGCTCGATCCGTTGTGTTTGTGCCAATCCAAGTGCATTGGCCGCCTCCATTTGAGTGTGCAGCGTCTCGCGTACTCCATGCTCCGCTTGCAATTCGCCGACCAACCGAGCAGCTTGCGTGCGCACGTCGTTCAGCATTTTCTCCGTCTCGATTAGCCGCGCTTGTAAGAAATCCACCTGTGCTTGCAAGTATCTGTCCGCATTTGCAAAGTTGACATTCTTCTCGCCCACCTGCCGCACAAAAGCCGCAGCTACCGCGCGTTCCACAACATATGCAAGCTCCTGACCCGATTGCCCATCGATTTGACGCCGCGCATTCCCTTCGATCGACCGTGCTTCGTCAAATGCCTTTTTCTCCTGAGCGAGCGTATCGGTTGACGGCCTGTGACCAGGAGCATGAACCAGTAACAGCTTGCGATATATCTGCGGGTTAAAGGTCCGACCCGTCGCTTGGTACACGATCCGAATAAATTCGCGTACGAATGGCCGATGGCTGGTGGCGCCGGCTGGATACGCATCCAGTAGTGGCGTAAGCTCTCGCAGAAAAATGCTGACCTGCGCGTCAGGCAAGGGGAGGATGGATTGGCGACTCATGGAATTATGCTATCAGGGAAATCTATACCTGCAAGTACCCGCATCTTTACTTAGCTAGGATTAAGTAAAGGATTATCCAAAGATGCAGTTATTGACGATTCTCGAGTTCGACGTCGTTAGCCAAGCATAAAAACCATCGCCCATTCGCCGTGATTAGCCAGCAGAAAATATTATTTTTAACTTTATACGTCGTCGCAGAGAGCAGAAATATCCGCACAGTGTTCAAGAAGTCTGCACTTTCGCTACGGGCTGTGTCCAATTAGGACACCCGCACCAAGCGTTGATTCTTTGCGCAGCACGGCACCGCTTTACGAAAAATTTCCACTCTGACGACAGGTGTTGGGAAGCACATAGATTTTTCGGGTTCAAAGAATGCACACGTCAAATATGACTACCTATTTTTGGTGCCACATTTGAATCGGGGGCGAATATTCGAACCTAAAAATTAGACATGTCGCCATTCCAGGTCGGAAATGCAAGCGGGGCTCAATGTTCAGCCCCCTGCTCTTGACCGCTGGAGTTCGTCCATTACCATGGATTTTCACTAACTACATCTGGGATATATCTTGAACACTCTTTCAATTGCCATCGACGGTGGTCACTCGATGTTTAAAATTCGCGCCGCGCAGTCTTCCACTCCCGACGACCGTATTTCGTTTCAAATTCCCACTGTCGTCATGCCGGCCATTCCATTGACCAACGAACAGACACGCCTGCGCGCGGAAGCTGAAACCGTCGAGTTGGATGGCTGCAAATATTTTTTCGGCGCGACTGCATTGCAGCAAGGTCGTTCCGAAGTCTTTACCGGTCAGAATGCAAATTGGATCGAAAGCACCCAGCACGACGCATTGGTGATCGGTGCCTGGTGCAAGGTCATGGATGCGATTGGCTCGACACCAATGCGCATCCATCTTGTAATGGGCCTACCCGCCAAGTATTTTGGTGCGCAGAAAGAGGTCCTGCGCAAGCGAATAACTAGCCTACTTGTTCCGCGACTAGCGCCGGGACAAACGTTGAAAGTGATGATACAGAGCCAAGCGGATGCCCCGCTGCAATGGTTATCGATAGAACGCAATGGTGTCTTGAACAAGAAACGCAATCTCGACGCCGAAGCTTGGGGAGTCATCGAAATCGGTCACTACACGACTGATTTTGCTTTGTCTGAACGCGGCTCAATGTTGGAATATGCCGTGGTTTCCTGCCCGGGCATGCATCTGGTGTATGACACCCTCTCCAGCTCAATGGCCGCCCGACGCATGCCAACACCCCTGCATCTGGTCGAGACCGCACTCAGGACGCGCACCATCAAATTGCACGGCAACCCACAAGATGTCGGCCCCTTGGTCGACGAGGCAATTTCTGGTTTCCAGTCGCTGATTCTTGACGAGGCGGAACGCGTTTTCGGAGAAAATGCCGCCGTGCTTGACGGCTTGGTGATCGGCGGCGGCGGTGCCGAGCTGCTGTTTTCTCAGCTCAGGGAGCGGTTTCCCAGTGCAATTTGTGGCGATGAGCCGCGCATGATGGTGGCTGAAGGATTCTGCAGATTGGGATTGATGTCCTTGCATATCCAATAATCACTCGATCATCAAAGATCAATATCTTATGGACAAATTCAGCAAAATCGCCAGCGAGATCACGGTGCGCATCAGTCTGGCGTTTCAGGATGCGCCCGATGTCCACACCCTCCTGGCGATGACGCCAGTACGCGAGCGAGGCAAGCTCGTGCGCCTAGCGCTGCAGCGCTTTATCGAGGAAACCAATCACCCTGCCGGCGACGTCGATGCACAAATCGAGGCGGTGTCGCATTGGTTGCGGAATCGGGGATCGGCAGACCACACTGATCTTCCAAGCAATGGTAATCATTCACCATTGAGGGCGAGACCAGGTGTATCAATTAAGAATCAAGCGCCCGATCTTGCGTCACGAAAGCCACCACCACCCCAACCCGATAATGTGGAAGCCGGAAATGTTCGGCCGGTGCATGACATTGCCGGCCAGCTTGACTCCCCTTCCCTGCGTCGATGGATGACAGATTAATCCCTTGAACGAACGCCCATTCGATGCGGCGAGCTTTACACTATATTGACCGAAGGTCAGGGACTAGTCGTTCCAGTCGTAAAACTCCACTGCTGATTCACCGGAATGCCATTCGCAATTCCAGTGGCAGTTCCGGTAATTGTTCCGACAAAATTAACGGTATAGGTGGTGTTCGGAGCAAACGCTGCATTTGCCACCAAAAATGCTAAATTGTTGTTACCCGTCAAATTCGGATCGGATGACGTGATCAAGGTGGCGCTTAATGGTGTCGTCGATCCTTGCTCTGTCACCGTAAAGGTGGTGACCGTCAAGGTCGTCGATTCTTGACTGGCGACATTGATCGGATAGCCGGTCTGGGTTGCGACATCGATCCCCGCAGGATACGGGTCGGGCAATTCGGGGTGGGCGTGCAAACCAACGCCGGTTAGCCCATCGGTCGGATAAACACCAAAATAGGTACCTGCATTGACTTGCTGCGTCGTAAAGCCTAGATCGGAGACCGAAGTATATTGCGCGTTGGTTATTCCAATTGAAACGCCCATCTCCGTCAATCCTTGATAAATCAAGCCAGCACGGTGATACACCGAATTAATGAGTTGAGAAGCGAACACAGCCCCAGATCCGACAGCACCGATCGTGTCTGCGATACCTTCCTCTTCTTCCACCACAAATGCCGTTCCGCCTACCGCTTGCACGCGGTCGAGCGGATTGTTCCCTGTGAAGCCAGCATAACCGGATACTTCACCGTGACTCGCGCCGAGAGTGCCGGCATTCAGGTTTTCATAGTTGGCATGCGCTGCCGATGCAATATCGTAATATTTATTTTGGTTGAGCGGGCCAAGGCCTTCTGCACTACGGAATGCGTTGACGGCGGTGAAATAATTAAACTCTTCGGACGTGGTCGCGTAGGTTGGTGTCGCTGCCACTTGCAGGTTGGCGACGACCGCTGGCGGCGTGCTAGGGGCGACCGGGGTCGATGGCGCGGAACTAGTTGATGATCCGCCACCGCCTCCACCGCCGCAGCCGGAAAGTGCCATCGACAAGGCCAGTGCGATTGAGGTGTAAGAGAGATATTTCATAGGGATTCCAGAAAGTAAGTTGCGAGAATGATGAAGGTCGAAGATCGCCCCGGGTGTAATGAAGACCGATCCGAATGGCATGCCGAGCATTGAATCCGTCGAATTTGTGCCAGATCGGCAATGTCGGTACGCTTGTCACGGATGCCTATGGCGATGCGGCAGTCGTTACCGAATGGGCACTTCACTTGAGGCTATTTGCTGTTACCAAAAGAAGCGAAAGCGAAGTGTGAAAGTTTCTTGGCGGCGTGCGCATTCATGACCCACATTTCGCGGCCAATCGGATTGCCGTCCATGTTCGCGAATTCCACACTCAATTCGCCGATATCATGCCATCGCGCATTGATGTCGGCGACAACTTTTTCCTGCAATTGTTTTACGTCTTCGGCGGTCGATGCTGCGTCGATCGCGGAGGTCGTCGTGTCGACGTTCTTGGCCTCCTCGCCTGTCGCGAATTTGAACGCTGTGCGGCAGTTTGTGTAATGGGGAGATTTTGCTAGTTGATCAAGACCCTCGGCATCCTTCTTATTCATCAATGCTTTCTTTTCCGCCTGGCACGATCTCAATGTGTCGAGCGTTTTGTCGAGCCCAAGACCTTGAAAATAGGCGATGTCCCTGACCGGTTCGGTCTTGGTGCAGCCAGCAAACAACACCGATGTGACAGCGATCGCGCATAAGCGCAATGTACTTTTGTTTGACAGCATTTTTATTTCCCTTTTATTCGTAATACAGTTTGATTTTTATGACCAACATGTGCGCTTATTTGAATTTGCTGATAATGAATTTCACCAGCAAATACCCGACATACAGCGTCAGCGCGGTTTTGAGAAGGCCGAAGACCAAGCTCAAGGCGATGCCGCCCGGTATCAGGGCTGCGGTCATGGATAAGATCGTCAAAAAAACGATGCCGTAAATCCAGCCGATCGGGCGCATGCTACCGCCGGTTTCGTACATGACGTTGCCGCATAGACGGCAAATGTGTTGCGTCTTCATATATCGCACCGCCGCCGGGAACGGCCGGTAGTGCCACAGGTGCGGCATCGAGCTCTTGTGGCAGTAAGGGCATTCAATCGAATCCACGCGGGTCTCCTGTTAATGGGGTGTTGAAATGGGATTGCGCTTCGATTCGGATGGTTACGCAAGTAGGCAGCGGCGCCGGATCAGATTTAACGCTGGGCCACGCATGCCGTCCAGCAGACTCCCATCTGCGTGGCCGCTTTGGCTGACACCGACCAAATGACCTACGCTGTCGAACACATAGCGTGCGACGGCCTCGGACGACTCCGCGAGCTCGACCAGCAGGTCGCCGTCGGCACCCAAGGTCAAGCGGCAGTCGGGCAAGCTGTGGGTGTGATCGCCAAATTGTGTGAACGCCCAGCTGGTTTCGGGCTCCAGGGGCAAAGGCAAGCCCAGTTCGGCTAGGACCTGATGGATGGCGGGCGACATCGTGGATTGCGTCATTGTGCTATTCCTTTCATGAGAAGTGCCTCCACGGTCTCATGCCTTCCTGAAATTTCAAGTCCCTTGTCGGACATAACGTTTGCGTCGCGCGCCAAAGCAATCGCTGCGACATGTTTCCAAAAAGAAAATAAATTCCTACTACGCCCGGGTTCGGGATCGCCCCGTCGCCGATCCCGGCGAGGTCCATCCGGCAGGCCAATGGCCTCTCCCTTGAGTACCCGTGAAACAAGCTACTCATCCGTCAATTGGCGGGCCGCGCAAGTGCTGGCACCACCGGCGTGGAGTCACGATTGACGGAATAGAAGTGACGGCTACCATTCCGGACGACAGGTGCAGATCGATCAAACAATGCGTAATTGCTTTCATTTTTGCCATGTCGCGATGGCAATCGCGGCGTATTTCGAGAGTTATTTAATTTCAGTGGATAAATATTACCACTGAAAGTGAATGTTGCAAGCGGTAAGGTGCATCGCATGAAATCGACCGCTGACCGCACCGCCACCGTTGAAAAAGCCGCTTTCGCCACACGCTTGAAGCAGGCCATTGCCGAATTTGACGATTCTTTATTGAGCCCGACCGCGTTGGCGCGTGAATTCAATCGCCGTTCCCGTCATAACAATATTGGGGTCACGACTGCACACAAGTGGTTGGCTGGAGACGCGATTCCCCAGCAGGAAAAGTTATTGTTCCTGGCTTCTTGGCTGCGAGTATCGGTGCAATGGCTGCGCTACGGCGACGCGGTGGCCGAGCCGGTGGCGAGTGGCAAGGTGCTGCGTCGGCAGGACAAGGTATTGAGCGATTTTGCGGCGCTCAGCGAACGCGACAAGGGCTTGATCGAGAAATTGATGCGGGAAATGTTGACCGCCAAGTCGTAACAGGACCTGGTATTCCACTACTCGATTGGTTTGTGAACTACTGCCGGCGGACGCATTGCAGCCGGTGACCATTACTCCCAAGCGGTGGGTGTCAGCAAACCGGCCGTGCTCAGAAGTCGCTCTTCATCAACAAGACCGCCCTACCTGCACTCAATTCAAGCTGCCTGCGGGCAGCTTGTTCAATTTCCGCCTTGCCTGTATGAAAGGCAAACAACAAATCGTTTTCTGCCAGCGACGCGGCGTCGAAATGATCGCGTAAGGCTTCGCAGGAAATCTCGCACCACAGATACTCGCCATCCATGCGCGCTTGAAACGACACGGTGCCGATCGTCGTAACCTTGGGCAACACTTTGTTCGGGAAATCGATTTTCATGGGCGTTGGTAGTGGAAATAACGCAATTGCATTAGCTTACACCTTGTCCTGGGTCTTATTGTGACTAATGGCGGCGCGTTCCGTCGTCTGCGGACAATTCAGATATCGCAACGATCGAAAAAAGTGAACTAATTTCTCGGAAAATCCGTCACAAGGGGCGAAACGGGGGCTTGTTTTTCAAAAAGTGTGTGAGATCGTCATTCCATCGTTTCAACATGGAGAGCAGGAATGACGAATGACACCAGCCTCACCGTTACCACCGGTAACCGACCGGTGCGGCAAACCGGCGACCGCTTCAGTCGCAAGAATTGTGTGACAGTCAATGCGCAACCCAATCAAACGGTAGAAGCTCCCACCTTGGATGTGGCCTGGCGTATCGGCAAGCATCGCCAGGGTACGTGCCGCACCACCTTCGATCTCGATTTGGGCTTGTCGCCCCACGACTGCCTGATTGTCGCGGAACTACGTGTCATGCAATGGCTGCTGGAAGAAAAGCAGGCAATCGGCGCAGTACCCAATATTGCTCGCAGCTTATTGATCTTTTCTGGTGGGGCGCCGGCTAAACTTGCCGCTGGCAAGTCCTGCAAGTCCCATCTCTATACCTACGCGCATTTCCTGACCACCCGCTTTGCCGGTGCTGCCATTTTGGCGGAGCGGGATCGCAGCTGGATCCGACCGCAGCAGACCAAGATTTCGGATTTGTACATCGATGGCCCAATCGGCGAATACCTGAACTTGCCGGGCATCGGGCCGGTATGGCTGACCCATCATCTGATGCGGCAATTCCGCCTGCGCTTGAATAATGCGTCGCATGCCCAAGCCTGGCAAACATTGCAAAGATTGTTGACGCGCTGCAGCTTGCAACGCTTGCCGGAATCGCCAGGCAACACCGAACTGGGCGCGAGCCGTCATCGCAATCCCGGCGTGCGGCTGCTGGAAGCGCAAAGCCGCTGGGTGTTTGTAATGATCAATGGCAAGGGCCGCCCGACTTTGACCACTGCCTATATCAAGGCTTGAGCACAGGATCAACATCGACAACGCCGTGCCTTTACAGAATTCCCAACCAGCAGTGTTACTCATCATCTTTTATTTGGAGACTTATCACATGCATCACGACGACCAAGACCACTACACGGAAGACGCCAACCGTCATTTTGATTGGGAGGAGCAACTGCGCGAGCAAAGGCGAGATCGTGCCAGGCATGATCAATCCGCGGCAGACGACGAAGGCTATCGCCAATGGGGCTTCATTGAATTGCTGATTGTGGTTGCTCTCATTGTGGCGGTCCTCCACAAAATTTCGTGTTGGTTTCCATTAATTTAAGCACACTCTATCGAATTTTGACTGGCGGCGGTTCCCTGCAAACCATTAGTGGAGTGGTGTCGAGCGGTCATTCAGCGTGGTCAGGGATATGTCGATCTCGCCAGGCCAGCAAACCGTCTCGGCGGCGATGTGAGCATTTGCAAAGAGGGACAAATCGCGTAGCGGCCGGAATACCTTTTTTTTCGAGATACGGGTTCATGCCAAAAAGACGTTCTTCGCCATTTTCGAATTCCAGCTGGAGCATGTATCCAGGTTTCACTTCAACATTGATCACATCCAACAATGGTCCGTATTCCACGATCATTCTTCCTGCAACGCCAGTACTTCGCGCAGATTTTCCTGCATTTCTTCCGGTGTTGCCCCCTGGGTATGGGCGCCGGCAATGCCAGGAACGTGGCCCACGAAGAGACCCGTATCGGGACAGCGTTCAATGACGACGGCTTCCAACATGGCGTCGAATCTGCGCTCGCGCTGGATCTTGACCTGGATAGCAATGTCATCAATGCCGCGCAGAATCTGCCCCTGTTCTTCAGCGGGAAGGCCTGCAATCACTTCCTCCAACGACAAAGAATCGGGTAATTTCCAGGTAATGCGTGCGCGCTCGGCATCTGCCAGTGCCCCCTGAATCAGATTCTGGTCTTTCAATGCGAGACAAGCTTTCAAATAGCCAACAATCTCGTCAAGGCTACTCAAATGGTCGACTATATCCCAACGTTTCAGATTCAGTTTGCGTAGTTTGATCAGCACATTTGCCCGCACTTCTTCCAAAATCCTTTCCTCCCGCAAGAAATCATCGAAGTTGGAGCCGATGCATTTCCACGGGCCAGGGTCGCGACACTCTCGCCCACTCCGATCTTGTTCCGCAGGCGCATCGGAGGCCTGAATTCCTGTCTCGCTGGGTGGTTTTGCATGGCTCATGGAATTCCGCTATGCCTCTTGATCGTCTTTGGGGACTACATCAGGAATTAATTGCTTCTTCCAGGCAATCGGTCTTCCCTTGGGTAATTGTGTGTTGGCATATTCTTGTAGACTGGCCCTGTACTCCGGTGAAAGCGCGCGGGCAAGGCGTCGCATAACTTGTCAAGGATTGCCGTCATTTGTTCGATGGTCATGTCGCAGAATTGTCCACGGAACATTTGGGGGAGCAACTTCCGCGAGACCTCGGCAATCTCCGCCGCCTTGACCATCGACAATTGGTGGTGATTAATTTTCTCGCGAATCCGCGTCGCAATCCTGGCCTTGGTCTGCATCCCTGTCGCATCCTCATAACCCAGCGCTTCATATACGTTGAGATAGCGTTCGCCGTCGATTTCGATCGTCGGATTTTCCGCGAGTACCTTATCCGCCTTCTCGCAGGCGCTGGCAATCACAAACTCCTCGATCGTTTGGCCGCCGATTGCCGCCGCCCTACCTAACAGACGATGTTGCTTCGGCGACATGGCGAACAGTTGGCGCGTGACGCCAAGCTGCTGATCGGCGGCAATGCGCGCGTAAATTTCGTGTTTTCTGATTGTTGATCGCATGACGTTTACCCAATTCTATCTAGTCAAGGGACTTCCTGCACGTTGCTGTGTTCACCGTCGACCTGCGCCGAGGGAATTTCCGCCAGCAGGGCTTTCCCCATTTCAGTGACACTCACGATTGTCTTGCCGCAGCATGCCACGGCCTTTACCAACCGACGATAGCGCGCGGGGACATCGCGAAATGTCGTCTTGCCATGCCGTTATCGTGGTCTGCGCTGATACGCGCGTAGATCTCGCGCTTCCTATCTTTGGATTTCATGTTTATTGATTCAAAATCTCGCGCGCCGCCCGAACAAATCCGCGCACCGCGCCAGTCAACGGGGCGAAATAGGCGCGCAGTGCGTCGCACATGGCTTGCTTCCAATTGGGCGCCGGTGGCCGCGACCATGCCGCATTCGTTTCGTCGAGTGCGCCAACGAAGGGCGACCAGAACAAGCGCCAGACGTTTTGGAAACCTTGTTTAAACATCCGTTTCGTGCTTTCCCCCATGTCTTCCTCACTCACGGTCGTCGTCGTAGCGTCTATGCTGACCGCGCTGGCGGCGGTCCAGTTCTGCCGGAGCAGGCGGCTGGTCGCGATACCCGATGCGCCTGGTCCAGTGATCGCGCAATGAAATGCCGATCGCGATCTTGCTGAGCGGCCAAACGATCAGCTGATGCATCAGCCACCCTCACGCGCAGCGGCCTGTGCTGCCTGCCACTGGCGCAGCACGGCGTCCGGAGTCTGGCCAAAACAGCTTGTATGATTGCAGCTATCGCAGTATGCCCAGAACTCGGGGGTGTCAGCCCCATCGGTGTCGATCAAAACCTGCTTGCCGCCGCATTGGAGGCAGTTGCCATCGAGGTCATCCATCACTTGCGCCATCATTTTTCCTTCAACTGCGCGCAATTTTGCACTGATGCGTCGACTCGATGCTAACCATTCTGCGACTTCTTCTGGAGCAAAACCCAGATCTGAAAACGTATCGCTACCGACTTCCGGGTCCCGCCCAGCCGGTGGTTGATCCCATCCGTGGCAAACCGTCTGGTGTTGCACCGTGTCCGTCGCGTCGGCGTCATCAACAGGCAGCTTTTCTCCGCTTGCCGGAAAAGTGCCATCGGGTGTGTCCATCATTTCCGGTGTCATTTTTGGCGTTCCTTGTGCGCCGCCGCCTTGCCTGCGAGCTTTTGCGCGATGATGCGCTCGCTTTCCGCCAGCAGTGCTGCTGCCTGCTCTGGTGGAAAGCCGAGATCAAGAAACACGTTGCCGCCAACCGGCGTGATATGGGTGCTGCCGGTTTGCTGCGCGCATTCAATATTGTCGCGCGCAACGGCGATGTATTTCGGATTGCCATCGGCCAGACAGACATCGAGGCGCGCTGGTCTGCCTCGCTCTGCAAGTGCAGAGTGGCATCCCGACTTTTTAATCGCTTTGTCATAAGTTACTGCTCTAAGCCTATGTCGTTCGATCACCGGCATCGCATTGCAGCCTGGCCATCAGCAAGATAGGCTGTCAACTTGCTTTCCCGAAATGGCGGTCGAATTCTTCACGCAATACTCGCCTCAGGGAATCCACCGTCACGGGCGCCGAGTCAGGATGGAGCACGTGGCGCAACGTCTCGTTGATCAAAGTTTGGTAACCGGCTCCACGACGCACAGCCTGATCACGGAACCATTCGAGGATGGCCGGCTCAAAATACATTGTCATGCGTGTTTTCTTTTGCACCCTGACGGCAACTCCTGCATCCGTTTGATTCTTTTTATCAGAATCTTCCATTGTGTTTTCCTTGTCAATCGCCTGGTTCAACTTTCGCGTATGCACATCATGCATACATATGTGCCACCTACACGCGTCAATGGATCCTATCAACGAAATTTGACAATACAAGCCCTCGATTTGCGGAAGCCGTAAAATATTTTTAGCCACATCTCAAAGTAAATTCGGCACGCCACCGGTGCGTCCTAACAGGACGACTCAAGTCTTCCCTGTCGCCCGTCCCATGCGGACACGCGGTTCGACATGTGCTGTTAGGACAATATGCATGTCCCCGTAGAGGGGCGACCAGTTGTTATTCAATTAGCTTGGGATTTTGCCGAGCTTGGCTTTCCAGTCGGCATCCGCTCTCTCTGGTTTGTCCGCTGTGGACGCACCGAGCTTTTTGCGCAGGCCGCTGGAATACGCGGTAATGACGAACTTGCGGGAATGTCCAATCTGTTCGGATACTTGTAAATAGGCGATATCGGTGCTGATCTGATCGTCCAACTTTCCGCTGCCGCCGCGTATTGTTGCGAGCAGGCCGCGCTTTTCCAGCTCGTCGATGACATATTCGGTCCGCAGGCCGTGGCCTGTAACTCCCTAGGCATTATATGCTCTTCGCTCGGCCAGCCCCGGCGCTCTTACTCTTCTCCTGACAGGCAAGGCAAATCCAACGCTTTATTTTTCCCCGCATGACCATGCTGCCAGCATCGATTGAAACCCAGCCTTGATGGTGATAGCAGAATTTCTCACGGGGCAGATTATTGATGACATCTTGATTCATATTTTCAGGTCACACATAACCTTGGAAACCAGCGTGGCCGATACGTCTGCATCGTACATTTCCTTGAACGTTTGTACGATTTCCCTTGTAGACAGGCCTTTTGCATAGAGCGTCAAGATTTGATCGTCCATGCTGGTCACGCGGGTTTGATTCTTGCGAATCAGTTGCGGTTCAAAGCTGCCATCACGGTCACGTGGCGTCAGAATTTCGACTTCACCATGCTGGCCTTTGAGACGCTTGGGGGATGTGCCGTTACGCGCATTACCGCCGGCGCGCTTGCTGTCGCCGTGCTTGTCGTAACCAAGATGCTCGGTCAGTTCGGCATTTAACGCTGTTTCGACGGTCAGTTTGAGCAGTTCCCTGGAAAGGGCATTCAAATCCGCTTCGGATTTAATATCTTTGGCTAGTTCCTTAGCCAGTGCTTTCAGTTTTTCTCGGTCCATTAAAATGTCCATCGGTCAAATTCCTCATCGAGAGGTTAATCGGCCGTGGACATTTACACAATTTAATTTACAGGCTCTACAAGAAGAGAAAGCAGACGGTACGATGTCTGTCCCTTGCCGCTAATCTTCATGTTGTTATTTTTTTCGATCAGCGCCATGAGCTTTGTCTGCCATCCGCCTGTGTGTCCTGTTTTCATCTTCGTTCCCTTCAGGTTATCTACTTGTACACTTTGCAATTTGCTAACTACCCTAAATCACCCGCCCAACTGGATGGTGATGGTTCGCATGTCCTATCACCGCGCGCCTATTGCGATTCTCCCCATCACGATAAAAACTCGGACGCGCTCGTGGGTGTGACCGGCAATCTCTACTAGGAGTCACGCCCATTTGTGTTGCTGCCGCGTGTAGGGTCTTCTGCCTATCCGCGTGGTACTTACCGTGCTCAATATCTTGCTCATTTGTTACTGGCGTTGCTTTTGTTGCTGTCGCAGAGGTAGTCCGGCCCGATTACCCCGTCATCGTTTCGGCTGTCGCGATGCCGGTTGTCCATATGGAGTTCAGCAGCGTGGCTATCCGTTGCATTTCTGCGCAGGCTTCGCTTTCACTTTGTCGGTCGATATCGTTGCTGAGCGTCGCACCGGTATTTCCATCCTCCGTTTCTCGCTTTCTCATATCGTAGGATTGCCGATCGCGGCCATTGTTTTGCTGTCGCTGCATTTCGTTCTCCTGTATGTCCATTGCTTCCCTTCCGCTTCTTTCCGTCCATCTCTGACATCCGTGGCGCACGTTGGCTGTCGCTTTCTTTAAATCTATTCGTTTGTCGTCACGGGTGGACCCGGCAGGTTTAAGTCCTGCAACTAGCTCGTCATCTTAAAAAATGCATGAGCCAACACGCCTGCCATTTCTGACAGTTCGTGAAGCCGAACTCCTATTGCGATTTACGCGGGAGTTGTGGAACCAGAGGTAAGTGTGTCCCCTGGTTGCTTTAGTCGGTTTTATGCGATTGACCGACAATCGTTCGGGACGTCGTCCCAGAATCTTGGAAAACATACTTGACTACTTCTCGATCCCTGCCTGCCACCAGCGGGGTGAAGAGCTTCCTTTCACGAGAGTTGTCCACACCTCATTGGTGCGTCCTGTTACCCCTTGCTGCAGCCTTTGTCCTCATCGGACTTCCTGCATCGGAAATGTATGTTTTTGTAGTTTATGAAATCGTCTCATCCGTGGTTCATATCATGAAATCGGACGGCAACCCGCATGGCACCTGAGACTACGACACACTCAGTTTGTTTAATAAAAATAATCATGGGGCCTAAAAAAACCCGCTCGGGGTTTTTCGCGGCAAATGGACGTGCGGAGAGCACGACTCAAAGCCTTTGGTGATTTCAAATTACGTTGATTCTTGGGTCGTAAAC
>OUMC01000019.1_pt1 | contig 14908 bp, 11 predicted proteins | sample 1690821 | NCBI WGS metagenome assembly OUMC01 (sample SAMEA3914812, study PRJEB12502) | metagenome | biome: forest; material: soil | place: Canada | collected 2011-07-07 | depth 0.1 m
GCGTTGGCGCCGCTTGCCCGTGCAGTCGACTTGATGCCGGAAAACGCGGAGGCGCACTACAACCTCGGCAATTGTCTGTTGGAACAGGATGGGCTGCAGGAAGCCGAGGCATGCTACCGCCGCGCACTGGCGTTCAATTGCGACTACCTGGGAGCGCATTACAACCTCGGGAATGTGCTGCAACGACAAGCCAGATTTGCCGAGGCAGAAGCCAGTTATCGTTTGGCGTTGAAGCTCAAACCGGATTTTGCCGAGGCCTGCGGTAACCTGGGCATTGTGCAAAGGGAGCAAGGACGGCTTGAAGAGGCTGAGACAAGCTTTCGTCGTCTGCTGGAAATCACACCGCAAGATCCGCAGGCATTACAACACAATCCGAAGTTGGCCATCACCTATTTTTACCTTGGCTCCGTGCTGCAACAGCTAGGGAAAATGGCGGAAGCGGAAACCGCTTACCAGCAGGCTTTGCGGTGCGATCCGAATTTAGCCGACGCCTATAGCCATCTGGGTGTGCTTCTGCGAGGGCAGGGGCGGATCGCAGAAGCCGAGAATCACTGTCGGCGAGCGCTGGAATTGATACCCGACTATGCCGATGCACACAATAATCTCGGCAACGTGCTGCGTGAGCAAGAGCGCTACGACGAAGCGGAAGCAAGCTATCTGCGGGCCCTGGAACTGAGGCCCAATTTCGCAGAGGCTTACTATAATCTTGGTAATGTCCATAAAGAGCAAAGCCGCTACGGCGATGCTGAAGCCGATTATCGGCGCGCCTTGGAAATCCGCCCCGACTATGCCGAAGCGCATAATAAGTTGGGTAACTCCCTGAAGGAACAAGGGCGCATGGAGGAAGCCGCGATTGCGTTCGAGGCGGCCATCGCGATCAAGCCGGATTTCGTCAAGGCGCATTACAGCCTTTCCGCGATCAAGACTTATCGCGAAGGCGACCCGCATCTCGCCATGCTGGATCAGCAGATAGCGCAGGTTGACGAAATGTCGGACGAGGCGCGCATTCGCTTCTGGTTTGCCGTGGGCAAGGCCAAAGATGACACAGGGCGGTTCGATGAATCGTTTGCCGCCTATCAGGAGGGAAATCGGCTCAAGCGCGCGTCCGTGACATGGGATGACGCCTTCGAAGATGCCGCACTGGAGCGGATGCTGACGGTTTTTTCCAGGGAATTCTTTGCAGCATGTCCCAAGCCACAGGCTGTGGGCAGGGCGCCGATCTTCATCGTCGGCATGCCGCGTTCCGGCACTACGCTGCTGGAGCAGATCCTGGCGACGCACCCCGGTGTCCACGGCGCCGGCGAATTGCCGGATATGAGCGAAGTCATCATGGCTGCCATGCCGAATGCCGATCCGGCGCAATTCCCGAATGCTGTGCCGGGACTGTCGCTACAAGACTTGTTACGCATGGGTGAGCAGTACACCGATCGCATCTGGCAGCTGGCGCCAGACGCGGTGCGGATCACCGACAAGATGCCGTCCAATTTCTTTTACTTGGGCATGATTCACCTGATGCTGCCGCACGCCAAAATCATCCACGCAATGCGCGACCCGATGGACTCTTGTTTCTCCTGTTTTTCGCGCTTGTTCAACGAAAACAATCTCGGTTTTACTTACGACCTGGAAACCCTGGGCCGCTATTATGTGCGTTACAGCAAGTTGATGCGGCATTGGCATGCCGTGCTTCCGCCCGGCACGATTCTCGATCTGCGCTATGAGGACATGGTGGCCGACACCGAAGGGCAGGCGCGGCGCCTGCTGGATTACCTCGATCTTCCGTGGGATGAAAAATGCCTCGACTTCCATCAAAATAAACGGCAAGTCAAAACCGCCAGCGCCGCCCAGGTTCGCAAGCCGATATACAAGACTTCCCTGGCGCGCTGGAAGCGCTTTGGCGGGCACCTCGATCCGCTGTTCGAGCTGGTCAAGGATTTCCGCGAATAAGCCCTGTTGTGAAAGGATCACGGAGGATTATTTTGTGCATTTTTTCTCCGTGATAGCGCATAATTCTGCCGACGGCTGCTCGATTTGATCGCGACAGCCTATAAAAATCATACTGGGTGAAGAACTAGTTCAGCCGTCTCCGGGGGGAGTGTTTGGTGTTTGGCTTTCTGAAACCTAATTATCTGTCGGCACGCCTGCAACGGCTGAAGACTCAGCAGTTGTTTTCCACCTTGACCCCGCGTGAATTGACGATCGTGGACGGCTTGCTGCATACGCGGCAATTTCTTGCCGGCGAAATTGTTTTCGATGAAGGCGAGGAAGGCCAGGCCCTGTATATCCTGCTATCCGGCACGGTGTCCATCGGGCGCACACGCGATTCGGTCGTGGAAGTCGTCGCAGAATTGACATCAGGGAGCTTTTTCGGTGACCTGGCGTTGCTCGACAATACCCCGCGTAGCGCTCAGGTGCGCGCCAAAGAGGCTTGTGAAATGGCGGTATTCTTTCGTGCGGATTTCATCGCGCTGATGGAAACCGACGCCACCATCGGCTACAAGATATCGCTGCAACTGGCGCGTAACCTGGCCCAGCGGTTTCGTGCCCTGGCGCTCGGCCGGCCACGAATCGAGCCACTGTGAACGACCGTCATTCAGGGCCGATAGTCTGGATCTGCATTATCGGCGGTACTTGCCTCCTCTTGTTTTTGCTGCGGCAAGTGCTATGGCTGGTGATTCCCTTCCTGCTGGGTGTGATTTTGTACTACCTGTTGATGCCGATCATGGTGCGCCTGCTGTTGGCCGGGATCAGCCGTAACCTGGCGGCGATGATTGTTGCAGGGGGCTTCCTCCTGGTTCTTGGACTCGCCGGCTTGTTTTCTGCTCCCTGGATTTTGTCGCATGTTGGTTCATGGCAAGATTTGATCGGACATTACCTGGATGGCGGCACCTCGTTTGTATTGAATACGGCGCTGATGCTGGAGCAAAAATTTTCGGTATTGCACAAGGCGCACTTGAGCGAGGTCGTCAACATGCGGATGGCGGGGTATACCGAAAATTTCGCACAGCAACATATTGCCGAAGTGCTGGTGTCGATCGCTTCCTGGCTGCCGTCACTGGCCTTGGCGCCATTCCTGGCTTTTTTCTTCCTGCGTGACGGTCGTCGCTTCAAGAAATTCCTTAGCCATGCGGTGCCGAACGCTTTTTTCGAACGTACTTTGTATCTGCTGCATGAAGTCGACCAAACCGCGCGCCGTTATTTTCAAGGGTTGCTGAAGCTGACGGTGATCGATACCTTGTTGCTCGGTGGCGGATTGTGGATAATCGGTTTGTCGTCACCGCTGGTATTGGGATTGATTGCCGCAGTCCTGGCCTGGGTCCCTTTCATCGGTTCGGTGCTTGGCTGCGTCGTAGTGGTGTTGGTGGCATCGACCGATGCGCCGAATGACCCCTTGGTTGCTTATAGCGCAATCGGTGTTTTCGTTTTGGCGCGCCTGCTCGATGATTTCATCTTCATGCCGTTGACGCTGGGGCGCAGCTTGCATATGCACCCATTGATTACCGTATTGATGATCTTCATAGGTGGCGCCATAGCGGGTGTCGCCGGTTTGATGCTGGTCTTGCCCCTGCTTGGCATTGCGATGGCGATCGGTGAAACCCTGGGCCACGTGATCACCGACCCACGCCTGCGCGCCAGGCATCGTCAGGCGAAAGCCCTGCTTGCCATGCAGGCAAGTGCAGACCTGATAGTGAAATGAGACTCTAAAATGTAAAATTGTGTAAGTTTTGTTAATTGCACGCTGTATTTGCGGTCCAAACTCCAATAGACTGAAGACGAAGATCGAACTCCGCGCACTTGAGATCGCGAGGCACGGTATAGTGTTGCTTGGGAGCGATTTGCTCCCCCTATGTGAACTCGGATAAATTGCGGGGTTGCGGTATCTAATAGGGGTTCAATTGTAAATTCACATTTTTTTCTTTGGTTTGATGGCGAGAGACCAGGCTGATATTTCAACGAATGCAGATTACCAATAGCGTTATCCAATTAGCAAAAGAGCGAGCCCAGTTCGGGTTCGCTGCATTGGCACAGCAAATGTTGCAGGATGCCGAAGAACGCATTGTGCAATTGCAGGTCGAAGTGCGTTCCGGCAGTGAGCAATATGCGCTGATGGCCGGCCGCCAATTCATCCAAAGCAGCGGAAAAATCTTCGTCAAGCGCGTTGACGCCCTGTATCGCGAAATGCTCGATCGCGCAATGCGCACCATGTACACCGACTTGCGCGTCTCGATACAGCAAATGTCGGCCGCCAATCTGACCTTGATCGACGATGAAACGGTTAATCATCAAATCGAGATTGACCGCCTGGTTTTACGCTTGCGCGATGCTGACGACGAGAACCTGCGCCGATTGAACATCCTCATCGGGCAATTGCATAACGACCATGATGCGAAGGAACGTGAAAATCCGTTCCGTCCGTATTTGATGGCGCATACTTTGCACCAGACTTTGCACGAACTGGTGGCCGATGAGGATACCAAAAAACGGTTGTTTTCCTTGTTGTCGGAGTCGCTCGCCAAGCGCCTGGCGGACTTCTACGCATCGATCCGCGAAGTGTTCGAAAAGAACGGCCTGCATGCGGAATTAATGGCGCAAAAGCCCAGGCAGGCGCGCAAGCAACGCGATCTCGACGGCAATACCGTTTTGCCAGGCGGCGTTGACTTCGATGCGCGAGTCTTGCCGGGCTTGCAGCGCATGCTCGATATGATGAGCCAGATGCAATTGCCGGGGGCGCCCGCTTCGCCTGGAAATTCTGCCGCCCCTGCGTCTGCAATGCCTCTGATTCCCCAAATTCCCCAGAATCCGGCATTTCCTTCAATTCATGCAATTTCTGCCGGCCCGGCTGGTTCCGCTGGCTCGGTCGCTTCCGGTTCCATGGCCTATGGTTCCGCCGCCCCAGGTAACCAGGCCACCTCACAGGAATTCCAAAACTTCGTCCAGGGGATTTTCAAGCTGGCCGAGGCTTTACCGGCATTGTCGGCACCCGGCTCGCAGCCTATATCTGGAGAACTGGGGCAATCAGGACAATCAGGGCAGTCGGTTGCAGCGCCAGTGGAAAGCACCTTGCAAGCCGGTTCCGAGGCCCTGGTCGCGCGCCTGAATCAATATCAGCAACAGGCGGCGCTTGGGCATTCTGTCGATGATCAAATTGCGCCCGAACAAAATCAATTATTCGCGTTAGGCGAACAACTCGGCCCCGATCAGGTTACCAAGTTGGAACGCGTTGCCATCGACGTGGTGGCGATGCTGTTCGAATTGATCCTGAATGACGAACAAATACCGGAAGCACTGCGCGGGCAAATCGGCAGGTTGCAAATTCCCTTCCTGAAAGCCGCGATGCTGACGCCGGACATGTTGCAACAGACCCGGCATCCGGCGCGGCAACTTGTCAATCGCCTTGGGTCGGCTGCAGTTGCATTGGACCTGTCCTCGCCGGTCGGCCAAAGCGTGGAAAAGGAAATCACCCGCATCGTGACCAGGATACTGGAAGAATTCGATGACGACATTTCGATTTTTACCGATTCGCTGTTTGAGCTTGAACGCTTCCTGACCGACAATCTGCGGCACACCAATACCGAAACCGAGCTTGGCGTTGAAGCGCTGGAAGATGTCGAGCATAAAGCGGTCCAGGAAACAAAGAAGAAAAAGCTCAAGAAAACCAAGGTAATTCCTCCCGACTGGTTGGCGGACTTCACTACCGATCCCCGGGTTGTTGAATTTATCGTCAATATCTGGATGCGTGTGATCGAGCAGGAAGTCCTCGAGTCAGACGGCAATCCGGGTTCGCGCGTGTACCGCAAGCTATTGCCCGATCTGGTATGGAGCGTGCAGGACAAGCAGTCGGCAGCAGAACGCGTTGCGCTGGTCAATCTGTTGCCGGCGCTGGCCAATCGCCTGAAAGAAGGCATGTCGCTGCTGAACCTGACAGAAAAGGAATCCCGCGAGGCATTGGATCAATTGGTCAGGGTGCATACCCAGGTATTGCGCTCCAGCTCTGATGGCGGCGACCAGTCGCTGTTTAATCTGGAAGAAATGCGGGCGCATTTTTCGCGCCTGTCGATCGGGCCGGAACAGGCATTGCCACCGCCGGTCGAATCCGAAGAGATCGAAACAGAACTGGCCAAGCGCGGCGTGGCAATCGACCTCGACCTGGAACGCGAGGAGACGCCATCGTTCGAGTCCGATGCCGACTGGCTGACGCACATGCAGATCGGCACTTGCGTCGAACGCTGGTCCGATACCGGCTATCAAATGGCACGTCTGACCTGGGTCAGCAAACGGCAAACGCTGTTCATGTTCCAGCTGGAAAAAAAGACCGCACCCGTTGTGTACTCGGCGATTTCGCTGATCAAATCCCTGCGCGAAGGTTCGATTCGCCTGGTGGAACACGCGCCGGTTTTCGAGCGCGCGGTGGAGACCTTGCTGATCGGCGCGCGTGCGGTTGAGACGAATCGCGAAGTGTAGAGTGCGTGTATTGCCTGACTCAAGCTGGTAGATGAATGACCAACCCGGATCCTTATCGTAATCATCTGCGAACGCCTACAGGGTGAGAGGAGGCCGTGGCAGGGCTAATAATAGGATCTACGGTCCTGATGATTAACGCCAGTTGATCTCTTTGGCGGTCTTGCTTCCAATCAGGACTTCATCCAGGTTCGCCGGAGCGACGGCTTCGGCATGTGAAACAGGGATGCGCACCGCCATGATTTCGGCGTAGCGTTGCGGCAAAAGCGGCGTGAGATCGGGAACGGCGTAACCATCCGGGTAAAGAGGTTGGTTGGTCGCCAGATCGTAATGGTCGGTCGCTCCCAGCGTGTGCAGGAATTCATGGGCAATCACAACGTTATTTTGCGGAGCCATGTCGCGTGAAGCAAACACATTGACGCGGCCTATCAGTCCTTTCCGCAGTCCGGTGGAATGACCTAGCTGCTTTGTTCGAGCGGGATCAAAATATAGCAGGAACATTTTCACCTGCGGGTTCGAGTTCGAACCGGCCGGCTTGGCATTACGGTAGGCCCACCATCGCATTCTCAAACTCCAACCGATGGCGTCCAAGGTGCTGTCATCGCGCGGAGGCTCGGGAGGCGAGGTTGCAATGATTCCACCCAACTTGATTTCTATCGAAGCGTTGTCTACGCGGCCATAACGAGCTGCTTCATTGCGCATAAATGCTTCAATTGGCTGAAAATCCTCCAACGTAAGGTTGCGCAAATATTCAGCCACAACCGGGCTATTGTCGCCATTGATGAGGTAAATATTTACCGGCAGCGTGTACTTCCACGCCACCGAACGCGTCTTCTCGCGCCACGCACCAAGCGCGACGCCAAGGAGAATTAATAACAGGATGAGAATTCGAATTGACTTGTACATGGCTGGCGCATTGCGTCTTGATCCAAGGGCCCTTGCGGAGAGTCCGCAACGGAAAAATTGCGCGTCGTTTGCCGAGGTTGGCTTGTGGCCGTCACAGAGCCGTCAGTATAACCGCCGTAATGCGGGCGTATTGGCAAATTAATGCTCTTATTCCGCCACGCCATGTTCGGTCAAGTCACAACTTATGCATCGAAAAGGCGATGGCGAAATTGCCGAAGGCAGGGCGGTCGTTGATATGTTAATTTGCGGCCGTTACTAAAACAATTCTTCCGGCGCAAACGGTGAGAGCAATTGCAGCCGCAGCTTCAGGAAGAATCCGGCGCCGGGTTCGTCGTCCAGGACTTCTTCGTTTTTTGCATCCGGGTCGTCGCTATCGTGCGCGACCCATTCGAAGCCCCTGGGTTTATCCGCTTTTCTCAGCGTGAAACTTCCGGCCGGCCCGTCGTTTTTCATCAGTGTGATGATTTGCATCGCCATTGCCGGGCTTTGTATGATCACGCCCATTTCGGTATTTTCGCGGCTGGAGCGCGGGTCGCTGTTCATGGAGCCGACAAAGACTTGCTTGTGGTCGATGACCGCGATTTTTGCATGTAGCATTGCGCGGGAGGAGCCGAATTCGAAAATCTTGTTATGCTGCTTCATGCGTATCGGATTGATCTCGTAGATTTCGACGCCCAGTTTGACCATTTCCGCCCGGTAGTGCGAGTAGCCGATGTGCACCAGCGGTGCATCGGTGGCGGCCAGCGAATTGGTCACCAGGATCATCCGCACATGGCGTTCGCTCAAACGCCGTATGCCTTCCATGCCGATTTTTCCGGGGATGAAATACGGCGAAATGACAATCACTTCTTCTTGGGCTTCTCCCATTACATGCATCAGGTTGCTGCTTACCGTGACATGCATGCCGCCTTCGGTCAATCCCATCACCTTGAGCGGCGAGTCGGCAAAAACGGTGGCCGGCGCCCAGATCAAGTCCAGCTTGCCGCGCTCAAGCTCGTAAGCCAGTGGCTTATAGCCGAGCGTATCAGCCAAATCGGGAGGCAATGGGCCGCGCGTTCTTTCAATGCCGAAGTCTGGCGCGCGCGGGAAATTCGCATCCGCGCGCGTATCGGTATCGACAATGGCGCTGATTGGATAGACATACATGCTGTTCCAATAGCGGTCGAAGACTTCCGATAAATCACGCACAACATCACCGACCACAAAGACGTCCATATCGATGAAGTTGGCGGCGGTCGCGTACATGAAATATTCGTCGCCGACGTTGCGCCCTCCAGTCACAGCCATGACATTGTCCGCTATGAATTGTTTGTTGTGCATGCGATGGTTGACGCGGCTGAAATCGGCTGCCGAGAACAGGAATTTGCTCCACAATGCGCCGCGCCCAATTGTGAAGGGATTGAACAGGCGTACTTCGATGTTCGGCTGTTGCGAGAGGTTAAGCAAGGTCTGATCCTGCCCGACGGTATACAGATCGTCGACCAAAATGCGCACACGCACACCGCGCGCGGCGGCGGCAGTCAGTTCCTTGAACAGCATGCGGCCCGACTCGTCGTTTTCCATCACGTAGTATTGCAAATCCAGCGTATGCTGCGCGCGCCGTATCAGTTCTATACGGGTATTGAATGCGAATGAACCGAGTGGAATCAGGCGAAAGCCGGATTGGTTGGTATTGCCTTCCGGGGTGGATGCCAGCGCGATTTTTCCTAGCGCTGTATCGTATGGCGCATTGAAGGCCAGTGAGGCTGTCTTGCTATTATTGCTTGGCAGGCTGGCACAACCAGCCAACACAAGAATGCCTGCGACCAGCGACAGGCGTGCACAGTAAATTCGAAGACCAAGCAGAAAATTCCGCATCTCCGTCCTCATCATCTTGCGTTCTTATCGCTGAAAGTATAGCTGCCGTGTTACTTGCTTGCAATTCATTGTTGGCATGGATTTGCAAGCCGATCTGGTTGCGCTGCCAAGGGGATGCGACTCCCTTGGCCCCGGGTGCTATTGACCGGAAACTGCATCCGGCAGCACCACGTTCACATCCAGCACTTCCAGGTTGCCTTGCCGATCGAGCGAGATCTTGATGTCGTCGGCATTGACCTTGGTATATTTCGAAATGACCGCAATTAATTCCTTGTGCAAGGCCGGCAGGAAGTCCGGACCGGAGCGGCCATTGCGTTCGCGCGCGATGATGATTTGCAGGCGCTCTTTAGCCGCGCTTGCAGTCTTAGGCTTGGTGTTAAATAAAAAAGAGAGAAGTGCCATATTACTTACCTTTAAAAATGCGCTGGAACAATCCAGGTTTTTCATAGGTGGTGAATCGAAGCTGAATTTCTTCGCCGAGGAAACGCGCGACTACATCTTTGTACGCTTCTGAGACTTCGCTGCCTTCGATATGAATCGCAGGATTGCCCTGATTCGATGCATGCAGCACCGATTCCGATTCCGGGATGATGCCGATCAAGGGAATCCGCAGGATTTCCTGGACGTCCGTGTAAGACAGCATTTCACCGGCTTCGACCCGCTTCGGCACGTAACGCGTGATCAGCAAATGCTCCTTGACCGGCTCGCCGCCGTTCAGGGCGCGTCGCGATTTGGCCTGGATGATGCCGAGAATGCGGTCGGAGTCGCGCACCGAAGAAACTTCCGGGTTGGTCACCACGATCGCTTCGTCGGCAAAGGTCAGGGCCATCACGGCGCCGTGTTCAATACCGGCAGGCGAATCGCAGATGATGTACTCGAACTCCATCTTCTTCAGGTCTTCCAGAATGCGTTCGACGCCTTCTTCACTGAGCGCATCCTTGTCGCGGGTTTGCGACGCCGGCAGCACGAACAGATTGTCGCAATGCTTGTCCTTGATCATTGCCTGGTTCAACGTTGCTTCATTGTTGATCACGTTGATCAAGTCATAGACCACGCGCCGCTCGCAGCCCATGATCAAATCGAGATTACGCAAGCCGACATCGAAATCGATGACGACGGTTTTATGCCCGCGCATGGCGAGGCCGGAAGCGAAACTGGCGCTGGATGTCGTTTTACCGACGCCGCCTTTGCCTGAGGTTACAACGATGACTTTTGTCACGAATAATTCCTTTCAATAATCCAGAAAATCAGGAGCGGGTGCCGGAACTGGAACCGGAACCGGAACTGATGGTACGCAGATCAAGGCGGTCGCCATCGAGGCTGACCTGCACTGGTTGCTGCGCCAGGTTCTTGGGCAAACCCTCGTCAAAGGTGCGATACATGCCGGCTATCGAAACCAGCTCGGCTTCCATGCTCAATGCAAAAATACGGGCGCTGGAATCGCCGCTGGCGCCGGCCAGCGCGCGGCCGCGCAATGGCGCATAAATATGGATGCTGCCATCGGCAATTACTTCGGCTCCGTTGTTGACGGCAGCTGTTACGACCAGATCGCATCCGCGGGCATAAATACGTTGTCCCGCGCGCACCGGAGTGTCCACAATCATCGAGCCAGGCTTGGCTGGTGCGGGAGTGGGCGGGGCCGGTGTGATCGCAACTGGTTCTGCTACAACCGGTGGCGCGATGACCGCAACTTCTTCTATGACCAAATCCAATTCAGGCTCTGCTTCAATCACCTCCGCTACCGGCTCTGCGCGCGGTTTGGTGTTGCCGTCAAGGCTGAGGCCGTTGGCTAGGATATCGGCTTCCATCTCGCTACCGGCATTGCGTACCGCCACCGGATTGAGGCGATAAGTCTTGAACAGGTCAATTAAAGCTTTCCAGTCAATTGCCTGGTTAGCCGGATCGAGATTGGCCAGATCGATGACAGCAAATTCATTGTCAAAGTAATCGTCTTCGCCGCCCGTCATTTCTTGCATCGCGGCATTCAGCGCGCTGAGGTCGGTTTCACGCAAGATGATCGCCACGGCGACCACAGTTGCAATTTTGATTTCTACCGGTTTGCGTGCTTGGATTTTTGCCATAAAACTTAATTATTGGTAACTATTACGCATTATTTTATTGATTACAGGCAAGCTGCAACCTCATTCGATTGCAACTTTAGAGACTGTTGAGAAATTACCATGGCGTTGTTGCAACTCCTAGCCGTACTATTCGTACTGTCTTCGTCGTCGCGCCTAGCCACGCTAATTTCGCAACAGCCTCTTATCTGCAATAACAAAAACGGGCCGCCTGTCCGGCGGCCCGAGCTTACTGCTTGGATTATTCAAGTTAAATCGTCGTAACTCATTGAATATAATCATTCTTTGCTCGCAAGCTTTGGTGTCGCTATTATAACCTCTGGCGCACCGCTTGAATCAATCATAGCCATTCCAGTCGCGATTTCCTTGGAAGCAAGCCACGCCTTGACGGTGCGGGCGATCCACGGACCGTCATCCAGCGGCAGATCGTGACCCGCGGTTGGGTGAAAGGCTGAATCAGCTTGCCATTGTTGAACCAATTGTTGCGAGCAACGGTTGTCCACCAAGCGGTCTTGGCTGCTGCCTACTACCAGCATCGATGCTGGCGGTTTGCTACGCGGGGCGCGATACCCCATGGCCGCCAATAGTTGGCGCAGCGCGTTGCGCCGCGAAACCGGGAATTCGTGCTGAAACCTGATCCAATCCTCGACCAGCGCGTCTTGCGATTCTTCGCGATTGCTGGTGAGTTGCAAGATCAGACGCTCGCGCCATGCCAGATCGCGATACAGCGAGCCGATCAGCTTGAGATAATTATGCGGGCGCAAGCGCCGGTAGAATGGATTGAACGGGCGCAAGCTGGTGTTGATCAACACGCAGGCATCAATTTCGTCAGGATGTAGCGCGCTCCAAGCGACGGCGACCATCGCTCCCAGCGATAACGCCAGCAAGCGGTAAGGCGGCGGCAAGCCATGCCGGAGCAATTCCTGGCGGCAGAATTGCGCCATGTCCTCGACGCGGGTGGGGCTCGGTTCGCGGTAGAGCGTGCCATTGCCCGGCAAATCCAGGGTTACGACATTTACGTTAGGAAATTCATGCTGGAACTGTACGGGAAATTGCCCCCAATGGCGTTGCTCGCGTATCAAGCCGCGCAAGAAAACCCAGGTTGTCATCGCTTCAATCCGGGATACCAGCGAGCAAACGCCCGCTCGTGATGCTGGATGCGTTCGGCGCCGACCGGCAACCAGCGCTGGCTGCCACAGGCGGCGCGGGCCAGGAAATCCAGCCAGACCGAGTGCTTGCGCAACACGCGTTGCAGGCGATGTCCGGGCAAAGGGTTGAACAAGCCCTGGCGCGAAAAGAATTGACGCGGATTTTTCTTGACCCACAGCCATGAACCCATTTCCAGCGTCAATGGAAGGAACACCCGGTTGGCGCTGCCTTCCGAGCGCAAGTACAGGTAATCCCACAGATCGCCATGCGTCAGGTATTGATGACTCTGCGGCTCGAACAGGTAATTATGGTTGGGGTAGGTCTGAGTGAACAAGTCTTCCAGCGCCGAGATATCGGGCAAATGCTGGATCGGCACCGAGGTATGCGCGTGCGGAAACCAGATGCGGTCCTTCAAGCCGAAACCGGAATGGCAGTCCAGCACCATGCTGAATTCGCGTGTCAGCAGCTCTTCTTCTACCACCTGGCACAAGGCCTGGCTTTCGATTTCCATCGCATCAGCCGAGCCGCGAAACCACGGCAGGCGCGCGCTATAGCGCTGGCCGCCCAGCATGAATGGCACCTTGTCGACGGCGTCCAGCGGTGCATTGCGCATCAAGTCGACGCCGCGCGGATTGCAGCGCGTGTTATGCCACATGCCACCCGGATTAACCAGCGGCATGAATACCAGCCGTACCGATTCAAGTTGCCGGTGTAGCATCGGGTCCCAGCGCAGGCGGGCCAGCAGGCTGCGCAGGAATACCAGCAACACTTGGGTGCCGATACGTTCCAGCCCGTGAATGCCGCCGAAAAAACCGACTGCAGGTATGTTCGGTGCCGGATTGCCGAGGGTCAGCGCGTAAACCGGAAGCTTGCGGCCGGCGGTATCGACTTCGCACATGCGGCGCGCTTCCAACTGATGCCGGGCGCCGTCTTCAATGATGCGTTCCAGTTCGAACAGTTCGGGGAGCTTGCTAACGGACATGGCGATACGCGACCCAGGGTTCGATGACGTTTTGATAGCGGAGCGACAAGATCCCGGTGCTTGAGTATTGAGCAGGTGTACCGGTTGCAGCATAGTTTAACGAATTTCCGGGCCGGAAAATGTTAATGCACCGTGTTCAATGCAAATTATGTTCGATGGGAACTCGGCGATGACAATCGTATGAAGGCCGTAATAAACATAGGGATGACGTAAAAGTGGAGCGCAGTTGTAGGTCGGAAAAGCGAAGCGCCTTCCGACGATTGGCGGTAATTATCGAGGGATCATCCGTCAAGGCCAAGGTTTCACGCTATTGCAGCAGCTTACATCACACAATTCGGCTCACATTCGCCAATCGTCGGAAGGCGCTGCGCTTTTCCGACCTACAACGACCGATGGCGCCGAGAATTTTTGGCGCTTGAAATTACACAGATTGCAAACGCCAAAGGGTTACAGCTCAGTCCGCAACGCAAATAATTCCGGGAACAACACCACATCCAGCATTTTCTTCAGGTAACTGACGCCTGCAGTGCCGCCGGTACCGGTCTTAAAGCCGATGATGCGTTCCACGGTCGTTACATGGCGAAAGCGCCAGAAGCGGAAGGCGGTTTCAAGATCGACCAGCTTTTCGGCCAGTTCATACAGCGCCCAATGCTCGGTTGGCGCCCTGTAGACTGTGAGCCAGGCAGCCTTGACTGAATCGTTGGCGGTGGTCGGCAAGGTCCAGTCTGCATTTGCGCGTTGTGCATCGATAGGTAGCCCGGCGCGCGCCATCAGCAGGATCGCTTCATCGTAGATCGACGGTGTGCGCAAGGCGGAATCGAGACGTGCAAACGATTCCGGCGCGCTGGCATGCACGCTGAGCAAGGCGGCATTCTTGTTCCCCAGGATGAATTCAATCTCGCGGTATTGCGACGACTGGAAGCCGGAAGAACTGCCGAGATAGGGGCGGATTGCTGTGTATTCCGGCGGCGTCATGGTCGCCAATACATCCCATGCGTGCACCAGTTGATCCATGATGCGGGCCACGCGGGCCAGCATCTTGAAGGCCGGCGGCAAGTCGCCATTGCGCATCTGCTCGCGTACTGCGTGCAACTCATGCAACATCAACTTCATCCACAGTTCGCTGGTCTGGTGCTGGATGATGAACAGCATTTCGTTATGGTTCGGCGAGCGCGGGTGCTGGGCCGTCAGGATTTGATCCAGTCCCAGATAATCGCCATAGCTCATCGCTTGGCTGAAATCCATTTTTGCGCCATGCCAGTTCGGTGGTGTGTCTTTTTCGGTTGCCATTTTCTTCTTTCAGTCACGCTTCAGGTTACTGCTACGCGTTGTTCGGACAAATCATATTGTTGATTATCGAGAATTTCCTGCAAGATCGCGACCGCATCCCAGACATCGACAAAGCGTGTGTACAAAGGCGTAAAGCCGAAACGCATGATCTCCGGCTCGCGATAATCACCGATTACGCCGCGTGCAATCA
>OUMC01000008.1_pt1 | contig 12667 bp, 9 predicted proteins | sample 1690821 | NCBI WGS metagenome assembly OUMC01 (sample SAMEA3914812, study PRJEB12502) | metagenome | biome: forest; material: soil | place: Canada | collected 2011-07-07 | depth 0.1 m
ACCTTGATCAATTCCTTGCCGATGGCGGCGGTGTCGCCGGCGGATGCCTTGCGTTCGCTGACCACGCCGTCAAATGGAGCGCGAATTTCGGTGCGCTGCAATTGTTGGCGCGCCTGCACCACACGGCTATCAGCACCGGCCTTGTCGCTTTGAGTGGTATTGCGATGGATTTCTGCATCTTCGAGTTGCTGGGCAGAGGCCATGCCTGACGCGCGCAAGGTCTTTAGGCGTTGAAATTGCCGTTCTGCCTGGTCCAGCGCCTGAGATGCGGCGCGGGCGGCTGCTTCGGCCGAGGTCAATCCATCGCGGATCGACGTGTCGTCCAGGCGGATCAGCAAGTCGCCGCGGTGCACGATTTCACCATTTTCCTTCAGGACTTGCAGTACGACCGCCGATATTTCGGCGCGTAAATCCGCGCGCCGTTCCGGCTGGATTGATCCTGTAATAACTGTCCCGGAGGCCAATGCACTGTTGTGAACAGTGAGGAGATCTTCTGCCGCAATCAGGATCGGCGGATTTTCCACGGGGTTGGTGGCTGCCTTGGCGACATTGCCAGGGGAGTCGACTCCCTTTTGGCATGCAGCAAGTGAAAAGGCAAGCAGGATAACAATGGAACTTGCGCGCAACATAGCTTGATCTCCGGGGTAGGGTGCTTCTACGTTTATTGTGTAATTAATTTTGTGAAATTAAAGCTAAAGCGGCTGTCGCCCTGTGCATCGACAACCGAACAGTACCGGTCAGGTTACCGTCCTGCGCCAAGGCACCGTCGCTAATTGACGCACTTGGTTTCCAGGGCTGAAAAATGCATGTGCTCGCGACGCAAAGCCAACGTGCTGCTCGATCAGGCGACCTGATTGCGAATGCATTATTATCCGCTTTTTTGCACTGACAATTGCCGTGCGTCCAAGTAATTACTCTGCGATCAAGCACATGGGTTTCTCATCCTGGATTGAAGAATCGTTGAGATTGATGCAAGGATCAAATCCTTTGCGATGAACTGCAAAGTTTGAGTGACAGAATGTATATTCGCGAGACGGTTGGTAGTTAAAGATTACCCAGACGGGAAGGAGGTTTTGGTAAAAAATTTCCTTGCACCAATAAATTAGGAGCGAATACTCCTAAATGAACTATCGACTGATTTTACTTGCATCGAAATGGCGCATCTGCAGCCATATTGCTATCAGAATGTCAATTTTTTGTCTAGGCAATCAACCATCACGTTGATGGAAATTACAGGTTGCCTAAATGCAATAAACGCGATATTGTGTTGGCTGCAATGACGGGAGGGAGGCGAGATGAAATATCACTCCGGCGTTTGTTCGCTGCCATAGGTATAGTGATTCGAGGCGATCAAGGCGGAGTAACGCTGAAATATTCGATTTATCTTTGGGCTAAGCTTGAGTTCGACATTGCGTTTATCGACGTCCGAGCGAGTTTGTATGACGATGCCCAATTTCTTGAGTCGGGCCAGGCGGCGCTCTAGCGTGGCCACTGATCCAATATCGAATGACAGCATTTGTTTTAGTGTCAGCGATAGGCCTCGTTCTTGGTGCAGCCCGATCAAATTCAGCATATCGAGGTCTTCCAAAGTACATACGAATGGAAAATGGCGTCGCTCGAACGTTCGCAACAGGTGCAGGTACTCGAATATTTGCATTTTGCGCTTTGTTCAAAAAGAAATTGCTCTTACCACGACCCAGTGCGAGGTCTTTAACAATAGATCAGCCTTAAGTTCAAGAAGGCATCATTGTTGCTCATTGGCACTTTTTTCAGGGCGATGTCGATTCGTCGATTATTCTCACCTGTAAACTTTACGAGTTGACATATATCAAAATAGTCTGTTTTTTGCTGGCTATTCAAACCTCATTTTGAGGTGCTTATGTTTGTGATATCACTAACACGCATGGTCATGCCATCAAACATAGGCTTCGGCGCGTTGCGTATTTGACGGAGAGTGCCTAGTTTGAAAAATAGCTGCCGATAAGAGATGGCCTATGTTGCTGCTGCCGTTAAGAAGCACGCTACTAGTTGTGGAAGGTAAGGAAACTGGCCGCTCTAGGCTGCGAATGTGCGAGGCTATTCGTCACACGAACGCCGTAGTGGGCTGGCATAGTACAAAATCTGCGATAGCCAAAAAGGCATGTCTAAAAATCTATTGCGCACTTCAAACTCAAACCTGTGATGCCTGTATCTTTGCACGATTGCGCATCTCGGTCCGCCCATGCTCCTCAAAGAGAGAAGATCGATCTCCACTTGCGAGCGGCACGCTTCTCGAATTCCCGGTTTCGCCTTGAACCGTCGCCACGATTTTTGGAGATGCCCTTAATATCAATTTAGGCTATTTCCTCGCAAAATCAATTCGTCAAAATTTAAAGCTTAAAATTCTTCCCAATCTTCACTTGAACTTGCTGAAGTCGCTTTAGGCGGTGTAGGCGCGCTAACACGTTTTCCTGGATTCGCCTGAGCCTGGACAAGCTGCGTCGAGCGCAGCTTTTTCACTGCAGGTTTAGAGGAGGGGGCAGGATTGGCTCTTTTCGCCAATTTAAAACCGGCCACCGCCTCGGTCAATCTTACCGCCATGTCTTTCAGGCTCTCTGCCGCGGCGGCCGATTGTTCGACCAGTGCAGAATTTTGTTGGGTCATCTCGTCCATATGCGTGATTGCCCGATTGATTTCCTCGATACCAGCGCTTTGTTCCGTGCTGGCGGCCGTGATTTCACTCATGATGTCGGCCACGCGTTGAATCGAGGTGACGATTTCATTCATGGTACTCCCGGCTTCGTCGACCAGGCGGCCGCCGGCATCGACCTTCTCGCCTGAATCGATGATCAGCGCCTTGATTTCCTTGGCCGCAGTCGCCGAGCGCTGTGCCAGGTTGCGAACTTCGGCGGCGACCACTGCAAATCCGCGCCCTTGCTCGCCTGCCCGTGCGGCCTCTACTGCGGCATTCAGTGCCAGGATGTTGGTTTGGAACGCTATGCCGTCGATCACGCCGATGATGTCGGCAATCTTGCTGGAGCTTGCCTTGATGGATCCCATCGTGTCGACCACCTGGGTGACGACATTTCCACCCTTGGCGGCTACGCCGGAGGCGGACAGCGCCAGTTGATTCGCTTGCCGCGCGTTGTCGGCATTTTGCTTGACGGTTGAGGTCAATTCCTCCATCGAACCGGAGGTTTGCTCCAGTGAGCTTGCTTGTGACTCGGTGCGCGCTGACAAGTCAGCATTGCCGGCCGCAATCTCGGCGGAGGAGGTCTTTACCGAGTCGCTGGTGGTGCGAATGTTTTGCAGCACCGATTCGATTTTATCGACGAAGCGATTGAACGCCCCGGCAATTTGCGCCAATTCGTCGACTCCTTCGGCATCCAGGCGGCGCGTCAAGTCGCCTTCGCCGGAAGCGATGTCATCCAATGCATCACGCACCAAGGTCATGCGCCGCAGGGTTTTCGTTACTCCCAGTGTTAATAGGAATCCGGCGGCAACGGTTAGCGCGACCGCCATCACCACCGACGATGTCAACATGGCTTGCAATGCCTGGGTGGCTTCAGCGTGGTCCAGGGCGATCACTAACAGCCAATCGGTGCCTTCGATTTTGGTGACGCTGAGGAAGCTGTCCTTGCCCGCAAGATTGACCAGGAACGCCTGTTTGGCGTTTCCCATCTCCAGCAATTTTTGCGGCGACAACGCCGGGTCAAATTGACTGATCGGCTTCAGGGTCAACTTCGGGTCCGGGTGCGCGATGATGATGCCGGCACTGTCAACCAGAAATGCGAAACTGCTTGGTGTGGGCTTGATGCCGACCACGTTATGGACGAGATTGTCGATGAAGACATCGGAGCCCAGCACGGCGGTGACGCTACCTTTGGCGCCGATTGGCTCGGCAAAGGTCACCACCAGCTTGCCGGTGGTCGCGTCGACATAAGGCGAAGTCAGAATAGGAGCGCCTGCATCCACTGCCTTGATGTACCACGGGCGACCGGTTGGATCGTAACCCGCCGGTAACTCGTTCGGCGCAATCATGCGTTTATCGGCATAGCCAATGTAGGCATTGTCGAAGCCGCCAGCGGCCTGTGCCGCTTTGATGAAGGGCAGTGGCTCGGCATTATCGGCTGCCAATTTGATGGAAGAGGTGATCATGCGCTTGCCGCGCACCCATTCGGCAATGCCGCTAGCCTGGCTTTGCGACAGTTGTGTCATTTGGACATTCAGCGCTTCCAGGGTGCGCGAACGGGTCGTGAAGTAATTGGTCGCCATCAAGACAAACATGGCGATAAACGCTATGGAAACGCAAACAGCAATCAGCCGATTCCGAATTGATGCAAACATTGAGCTACTCCTTCGCGATGATGCCTTCGAATGAATGGGCTTGCCATGCTTGTTGCGATTCATGTAGTTAAGCGCATCGGATGTGCAGTAGTCAAGCTAAAGTGTCTCATTCGTGCATTGCAAATTCAGTAAGTTCGCCAGTTTCTGCGGAATTCGGGTCTCCCCATGAAATAGCAGGTTTGACCCTGCTTGCAAATTAGCCAAGCTGTCGATAGACTGCAAGTTAGTCTTGATCGAATTGATACAGAATGAAGGTGTGCGATGAATATTTTTCGTGGTGACCGAAAATTAGCCGCCAAGATGTATCTAGGCTTTTTGCTAGCCGGCTTGACGTGGTTGATGCCGGGGGTGGCTGACGCTACCGACTCTTGCAAACACATGGTTGTCAGCGGCAACCCTGAGTACCCACCTTACCTGTGGCGCGACCCCGAAGACGATACGCGGCTGATCGGCGCGAGTGCCGACTTGATGCAAATGGTGGCCAAGGAACTAGGCATCACCATTGACGTCAAATATGTCGGCCCTTGGGCGCGCGTGCAGGAGGAAACCAGGTTGGGGCATACCGACATGATCGCCGGCGCCTTTTTCACCCTGCCGCGCCTGGATTACATGGACTACATGTATCCGCCGTTTCGTGAAACACGCACCGTGATCTGGACCCGCAAGGACGCCAAGCTGAATTACAGCAAATGGAAAGATTTGGTTGGCATGCAAGGCGTGACCGTGATCGACAACAGTTTTGGAGAGGACTTTGATCGCTACGCTAAAGCGTCGTTGAAGATTTCGACGGTCCCCAGTCTGGAGCAGGCGTTGGAAATGCTGAATTTGGGGCGAGTACAATACCTCATCTATGAAGAAGACCCCGGATTGGCCTATGCCGCTAAAATGAACATCCAAAACGTCAAGACAATGGCGACCTCGGTCAGCAATGAAAACCTGTACCTGACGATCTCGCATAAATCAGCCTGCAATACGGGTGAAATGCGCGGCTTGTTGTCCAAGACTATGTATAAACTGGCGAAACAAAACGTGATGAAAGACTTGGTCGACACAAATATCCAGCGCTGGCGCAAGTCGTCGGCCAAATAGCCGGAGTGAAGCTTGAAGTCGTTATCCCTCAATCCGCCTATCAACAAATGTCCGCGGATGGAGATCTGCAAAGTGCCGCATTGATGCCGTGGTGCAGTATCGCGCCATTGCATTTGATTCGGCTAGGATTTTTACGTTATCAAAATATTAATAATGCAGCGTAATCGCTTCTTCGACAGTATAAGGAAGAATCTGCTCAAGCTATCGCTGCGACAGATCATGGCCATCGGTATCGCGCTTGGGATCCTGCTGCCGGCATTGCTATTTAGTCAATTATTCTTGGGCGACCGCTTCCAGCGCGAAATTGACGTCCAGGTGCGCGTACCGATGTCGCAGTACAGTGAGATGTTGGCGCAAACCATGTCGGTGGCACTGTGGAACGTCGACCGCGCGGTGGCCAGCCAGACCGTCGGCGCCGTCATGCGCAATCCCGATGTCGTGCGGGTTACAGTGACAGATGAAATAGGAAACAATTTTGTCGATGTCACCAAGCCTGAAAGACGCCGCGGCCAGGTGTTGCAAGATAAAAGACCGGTGATATTCGGCGACCGCGTGATCGGCCAGATCATGATCGAAGTGTCGACCGAGCGCGTCCGCAGTGACTTAATTGCCGATTTCCTGAAACTGGGGGTCGCGCTAGTCGCGCAGGTCGTCATTTCCTTTGGCCTGATTCTGCTGCTGTTCGAGTACCGCGTCGTGCGTCCTTTGCGTGTTCTACAGAATGCAACCGTGCGTTTGGCGCGCGGCGAATTGGAGCAGGCCGTACAACTGCGGCGGGTCGATGAAATCGGCAGCCTGGCGCAAGGGCTCGACGAAATGCGTGCAGAATTGGGCGCCCTGATTGCCGAACGCGATCTGCGTAACGCCGATTTGCAGCAAGAGCTTAACGAGCGCTTGAAGGCAGAGCAGGCGTTGCGCGCGACCGAAGCAAAGTTTGTCGCAATCTTCCAAACCTCGCCGCTGCCGATGATCGTCGCGCGTTTCGAACCCGAGTTTGTCGTCGTCGACATCAACGATATCGGCTTGCTGCAGTTTGATGTCACGCGCGAGGATATTTTGCGCGGCAGGCAGGACGGCTTTTCGATCTGGAAAGAGTATCGGGATTGCGAAGCGCTCATGCAAATGGCGCAGGAACGGGGTGCAATCGATGGCTTCGAAGCCTGGATGCGCTGCGGTTACGAAGATAAATTCATGCTCTGCCAGATCTCCGGCCGCATGATCAGCCACGGCAGCGATTCGCTGTTGATACTGGCGCTTGAAGACATCACCGAAAGAAAATTCTCCGAAGCCGTTATCTGGAATCAAGCCAATTACGATCGCCTCTCCGGCTTGCCGAATCGCCACATGTTCCAAGACCGCCTGGAACAAGCACTCATCAAGGCGCACAGAGCCAACACGCGGGTAGGGCTGATGTTTCTTGACCTCGATCGCTTCAAGGAAGTCAACGACACCCTGGGCCATGAAATGGGCGACGATCTGTTGAAGCAGGCGGCGAATCGTTTGCGTAGCTGCGTGCGCCAATCCGACACCGTGGCACGCATGGGCGGCGACGAATTCACCATTATTCTCGACGAAATAAACGACACCGGCGACGTCACCCGGATCGCGCAGAATATCCTGAATAAAATGACCGAGCCTTTTAAGCTAGGCGAAGAGGTCGCATTCATCTCCAGCAGTATCGGCATTACCTTCTACCCGGAAGACGCAACCGAAATTGCCACCTTGCTGAAAAATGCCGATCAGGCGATGTACGCAGCCAAGGCCGCCGGGCGCAATTGCTTCAGCCATTTCATGCCCTCCATGCAATTGGCGGCGCAGACCCGCATGCGGCTCGTCAATGACTTGCGCGGCGCGCTCGCGGGAAATCAATTCAAAGTCTACTACCAGCCCATCGTCGACACCAAGACAGGCGCCATACACAAAGCCGAAGCATTGATTCGCTGGTTGCATCCGGTTCAAGGCCTGATCAGCCCCGCCGACTTTATCCCCCTGGCGGAAGAAACCCGGATGATCGTCGAAATAGGCGATTGGGTATTTCGCGAAGCCGCCCGCCAGGCAGTCGAATGGCGCGCCAGCTATTGCTCGGATTTCCAGATTAGCGTCAATGTGTCGCCGCTGCAGTTCCGCGGCGAAGGGAACGCGCAAGCAGGGTGGCTGGAGTACCTGCGTGCACTAGGGCTGCCCGGACAAGGGATCGCAGTGGAAATCACGGAAGGTTTGCTGCTCGACGCCGACTCCGAAATTACCGACCAATTGCTAGCGTTTCGCGATGCCGGCATTACCGTCTCGCTGGACGATTTCGGCACCGGCTATTCCTCCTTGTCCTATCTCCGGCGCTTCGACATCGATTTCCTCAAGATTGACAGATCCTTCGTGCACAACATGGAAACCGATTCCAACGATCTCGCTCTATGCGACTCCATCATCGTCATGGCGCATCGGCTAGGCCTGCAAGTGATCGCAGAAGGCGTCGAAACACGCCAGCAGCATGATCTTCTGGCGACTGCAGGATGCGACTATCTGCAAGGTTACCTATTCGCCAAACCGCTTCCGGCATCGGAATTCGAAACCTTGCTGGCGACGCAAAAAGCCGCCTGATACCGCCGAATAGGCTTGGTTTGCATCAGAAACGGTGGCCGATGGCAAAAATCCCTTTTGCTCTGATATAATTCGAAACTCGTCGGGGCGTAGCGCAGCCTGGTAGCGTACTTGCATGGGGTGCAAGGGGTCGGAAGTTCGAATCTTCTCGCCCCGACCAATTGAATCAAAGACTTAGGCCAATCTGCTGATTGGCCTTTTTCTTTTTCAGGGTTTTATTCCCCAGATTGTCCCCCACGATTTTCCGGGCGGTAAATCGTGTCACTGAAACACGCGCTTGGCGAAACAGATTTAAACGTCGATTTTAATCCCAAATCGCCGCTCCATGCCCGCCTGCCACTCCTTCGCCGAAGCGTCGTATTCCGCCACCAGCCGCCAATACGTTTTCCAGTGCATCCACTTCGGTTTGCCGCCGGCCGGGTTCATTATGCCCGGCATCCAACCCATGCGCGCCCGGATTTTATCGACTCGCCACAGGCCCCGGCGTTCCGCCTTCTTAATTTGGCTGCGATAGCTCAGGCGGCGGCAATGCCGGCAAGTGAAGATCGACTGGCCATACAGATGCCCCACACGCCGGCCACAGCCAGCAGCAGGGCACAGAAACCACGCTCGCCGCTTGCCCATATTGCAGGGCACCCACTCCAGCATGACCGTACATTCCTGATCTTTCCATTCGTTGCCGCCGTGCCGATGGCTGAATATCACACGGTCGGCTTGCGCTCGCACATCGATCAACGGCAGCGCTTCGCCGTCGCACATCCAATTGAATGAGAACGCATAGCCAGGCTCGAGCAAACCTTCACTTTGCCAAAGGCGCACACTGATGCGCGGATAATCATCCGTATAATCCATTTTTACTCCTCATTTTTTGGTTTAGATATGATCAAGTTGCGCCCCCTTCGCGTGTTCGCCGTTGCCGCTATCGCAGGCGGCATCACACCATGGCTCATTCCAAATGATTGGTTTCCCGGCGTTCTATGCACGAGCATAGTCGGGCTACTGATCTTTGGGGCTCTTGCTGCCGGGAGTGCGGACCGAAAGGAACCAGACCTATTGGGACCCATATGGTGGTTTGTGATCGGAACGAGCCGACCGATGGCGAAGATAAATGACCCGGAAGCGTTGGCACTTTTCTTCTTGATTCTGGCATATCTCGTTGGTTTCACAGTTGGGGCGTTCGCGGCGGTTCTTGTCTAACCTGGCCGAGGGCGCAATATGCTGCGCTATGCGCGAGACGGCCATCCGTACTACCGATAACGCCTTACCAAGTCGCCAAAAGTGAGGTCATGCGCAGGTAGAGACACTATTGAACTGGATCGACGGGATCTTCCATCGAATCTGGCGGCCCGACATAGTGGCTTGCGTTGTAGGTCAGCTTGTTGGTCACCACTTTGCCCGAAGCATCGCGCACCTTCACGATCAAATCGGCGTAGCCGTTGTGCCGCGTTTTTGCCATACTGATCGTGCTTTGATAGGTCAGCGAAGACTGTGTGCAGTCATCTTCATGCGTGTCATCCTTGCATTCTTCAACGCCAATATCCAGGCTCACGATCAGCAATTCCATCACGGGCCGAATGTTCTCGCTTTCAATAATGTACATATTCAATGTTTGATGGTTTTCGCCAGCATGATAATGCGGATAGTATGCTGAAAATCGAATGCCGAAGCCCCTGACTGTCGGCGTGAGCCAATACGGCGCTGTGTCTATTGACGCCGGCGTGGAGCCTACCGGGGTCGTCCCGAAGACTCCATGGCTAACGATCTGCCCGCTGCTGGCACGAACCACCATAACCTCGTCTCCAAGTACCATGATGGTTTTACCCGCATCGTCCGGCATCGCTTTGCATAGTGGCGTCCCATAAACGACAGAATTGCCTTCCTTTAAGTTCAATACCTTCTTTGCAAGTTCCCGGCAATTCTCGTCCGAGGCGTAGGCCGTCGTTGAAAGCGAGACCAAAAAAATAACGAGCAATCTTTTCACGATTTACCTCCTTTCATCAATCATACTGCGTTGCTTACATTGTCGGTCCGGATGCCGTGAGTAAGCAACGCCACGCACGGAAACAATCGGCGCTACGTGTGAAGAAAAACGGACGCGCGCGGTGGTTTGGGCTTTTCAGGCCCGTGTGACGCAATGGGCTTTATCTATTGGCCCCTACCGCGTTGCCGATAATGCCTTTCCGAGTTAGTTCGACAACGCGCCGAGATTCTTTATTTCGAAAACGCCTTAACGACATTGGTCCGATAGTCCGGGTCTTTTTCAAGAATTTGCAGGACGCCGCGATCAAAGTCAATATTGGTATACAGTTCCGCGTACTTTGATGCGGGGCCTTCAGGATAGAAAAAAACTTTGCCCTTCATAATGCTTCTGGCTGCTTCAAGGGGGATCAGGTCGCCATATGTCTCTGTACGAATAGGATTGGCCGGCGACTTCAATTTGTAAAGCGCTGCCAACGCAGCCAATAAGTTGTCGCTTTCTTTCCCTATGGAGTGATAGACGATTCCAGTTCGGTTGCCCTGGATGTAGCCAATCGAGATTTCGATGCCGACGGGTATCCCTTTGTATAGACCTCTAGCGCGAACGGTGCATTCATCCCACTTTGGACAATTCTGCGATTCGATGCTGAGTTCAACATCCGCGAAGCCGCCTTCATCAGAAGTTGATATCGAAATTTCGCTTGCCGCCCTTTGATGTGCTTGCAGTTTATTTACGCTTTCTGCAAATGGCATGGAGAGATCCCATTGCTGCGTGGTGAAAAATGTGTCAAATCGCTGCATTGCTGGGCCTGCCTCGCCTTTCCCTTCAAATGTGAGATAGATCATTACGTCTGGCGCCGCTAGAAGGTATTGGATAAAGTAAGTCTTGCCGCCAGTTGTGCCAGCATTTTCCGATCCCGCAGAAAAGCCGACCGTTCCTTTCGGCGCGGCGAGAGTAGCGACGGGGCGTATGACTACTTGGTTATCTGCCGAAGCGATTTCCACCATCTTGTCGTTGGCAAACCCCTCGGCCACTTTCAATGCCGTCCCGCTTGCGTTTTCACGACCGCGCACTACGGAAATAAATAGCTGTTCACCATTTGGGCCGCTACCCTTGATTGGGTCTCCCGAAGTGCGAATGGTCCAGTCGGCTGGAAACGCGAGTTGAAGTCGGTCGAGTTGAATTGGAGCAGTGGCTTGCGCAAATGCGAAATTCATTGCGCAGCAAAATAAAAGCGCCACGATTTTCATTGCCCGCTTGGCGGTGGGTCGGATTTCGTAAGTTTGATTTGCAATTGCCGCATGTCCAGGATCGATCATGAAATAGTTTTTTTTATTTATCTTTTGAAGATCGGTCATATTTTGTAAGTTGATTAATTTTGTCTTTCGCGGAAATGGCAAGAATTTCCTATGAACAAGCATGATAAACCAAGGTGGATGATGCTGGACGATAAACGGCAGATAAACTTGATTTTGTGATAATATTCTTTTTTCAACTTTGTGGTAGTTTTAATAAGCGCAAAATGCGTATGAATTACTCCAAAAATTCTGATTTTGATCACCCTTTTATTTCCGACAGGGTGTGTTTTGCAAATAAACCAATTAAAGTGATTATCTGATAATTTTTCGTGCGCTTTTTGTGCGTTGAGAAGAGGTAAGTTTTTAATAAGCAATATATTTTATAAGGGTAATACATGGCAGTTGATATGTTCTTACAGGTTGATGGCGTCAAAGGCGAATCGGCCGACGCTAACCATGCGGGGTTCTCCGATATCTTGACGTTGAGCTGGGGCGCATCGCAAGCGGCGTCCATATCGGGTGGTGGTGGCGGATCGGGCAAAGTTAGCTTTACTGATTTGACTGTGACGGCAGATATGGACTCCGCTGCAACCGGGCTGTTGAAATATTGTTCCTCCGGTAAGCATATTCCGAGTGCCAAGATTTCCATTTGCAAGGCGGGTGGCACGCAAATCGAGTATTCGACTATCGTTCTTAAAGACCTGTTGGTTACGAGAGCACAACTTGCAGCACCTGGCGACGGTGAAGTAGTGAAAATGATTTATGCCTTTCAGGCTGCCAAAGTTGAGCATCACTATTGGGTGCAAGGTAAAGACGGTAGCAAGGGCGCTGAGAGTCAAATGGGTTGGGATGTTAAGCAAAACGTCGCCACTGCGTAATTGATCAATCATATTTAATTTGGAATATTTAAAATGCCTTGGACATATAGTCAATCTACAGGTCAACTTACTAGAGACGGGGTCGTTGCTACAGGATATTCGGGCGCACCGACTGCGAGAAATAACCCGGACATGCAGGGCGTTCAAAATGTCGGCCCAATCCCACAAGGTAGCTACACGATAGGCGCTCCGCACAACACTGCGACGCACGGGCCGCATGTGATGTCTTTAACTCCGAATGCGGGCACGAATACATTAGGGCGAGCGGGCTTTCTTATTCACGGCGACAGCGTAAGAGCACCCGGAACAGCATCGCAAGGCTGCATCATCATGGATGCGGCTACGCGGCAAAGGATTTCAGCCAGCGGCGATGTAGCCTTAACCGTGACACGTTAAAAAATGAGGTTGTTCCGACTTCTTTGTGGATAAAAATGCTTGCTCAAACAGGTTTAGCAAAAATACTCCCCGTCGTTCCCGCGTAGGCGGGAATCCATAGTGAG
>OUMC01000016.1_pt1 | contig 12339 bp, 8 predicted proteins | sample 1690821 | NCBI WGS metagenome assembly OUMC01 (sample SAMEA3914812, study PRJEB12502) | metagenome | biome: forest; material: soil | place: Canada | collected 2011-07-07 | depth 0.1 m
AAGTCACACGCGGCTTCCAGCAAGGCACGCATGCCCAGACCGATATCGACGACACCAAATCACGTTTGGGTAGTGCGCGTTCGCAACGGGTGGCTGCCCAGAATGATCTGGAAAGCGCCCGTGCGGATCTAGAAAAAGTCACCGGTAAATCGTTTGATCAAACCACCGATCAACTCGCTGTCATGCAAGCGACGCTGACTCCACCACCTCCAAGCCCCGCCGATAGCCGTGCCTGGATGGACCAGGCACGCACCGATCATCCGCTGGTGCGGGCGCAAAAGGCTGCGTTGGAAGCCGCTAGGCAAGAAATCAAGAAGAATCGTTCCGACCATTTGCCGACGCTGGATTTGGTGGGCAACGTCGGCAGCAACTATGCCTCGCACAGCTTGACCACCCCGAATGACTACAGCACCCGTGCCACGCAACATGAAGTCGGCGTGCAGTTGACGGTGCCGATCTATTCCGGTGGCGCCATCAATTCCAAGGTGACCGAAGCGATCGCCAATATGAACAAGGCCGAAGCCGACATGGAAGCCGCAAGCCGGCAAGCATCGACGGATGCGCAGCAAGCGTTTGCCGGTGTCACCAATGGTCTGGCGCAAATCGACGCCTTGAACGTTGCCGTCGAATCGGGTCTGAGCGCCGTCAAGGGTAACCGCATCGGCTATAAACTGGGAATACGCATCAATATCGATGTGTTGAATGCCGAACAGCAGCTATTTACTGCGCAACGCGATTTGTCGAAGGCACGCTATGAAACGTTGCTGCAAGGCTTCAAGCTGAAGGCGGCCGCCGGTGTCTTGAGCGAGGCGGATTTGAAGGCGGTTAATGCCATGCTTCGCTGAGTAATCAGGCCAAAATCAACTGGTGGCAAGCGGTGGTGTGATGCGTACCGCTTCCATCTTCGCGAGCCAGACTAATCCGCGCGTCACAACAGCTCGTTTGCTTGCCGGAAAGCGTTCGACGACGGCGCTCACGATGAGCGGACCTGATTGACGCAATAATTCAAGAATGATCGCGCAATCTGCTTCAGGCAAATGCACACTCTTGGCGAAACTGTTCATGGTCAGGTTGCGGCGCATCTCCAGTGTCGACTCGCCATCCAGGAGCGTGACCAAGTGATCGCCACTTAATCGGGTGGTTGGATAACCGGCAAAGGCAGCGAAAGGATCAGGGCGATCCGGCCGGGTCAGCGCAACTGGCGACCCGAAAAGATCAGGCTCGGCACGCCGCCGCTCGGCCAATTCTCCCCATAAGCTCTGATAGCGGCGGTAGATGACAGCCCAATCGTACAGTTCACGCGCACGTCGACGGCCTGCATCGCCCATCTGCTTGCGCAAGCCAGGATCGCCGATTAGGCGGTCACAGGCGACTTCCAGTGCGACCGGATCGAAGGCGGTCAACTGGCTCGCCAAGCCGCAATAGACGTCATAAGAGTCGCTGCCATTCTCGTAGCGCTGGGCCAGATCGGTACCCAAGGGGGCGGGCGGCGTCAGGCTGGGGATGCGGAAACCATCCTGCGAATCGCGTACCGTATCCTTGTAGCCATCCCAATCGCTGACGATCACCGGCAGTCCAGCGGCCATTGCTTCCAGTGGCGTTAAACCAAAGGTTTCCTGGATATTGTCGGACAAGGAGATGAAGATATCTGCTGCCGCCCATGCGTCGCGTCGTGCGGTGGCATCGCGGCCATCGACGTATTGCATGGTGATCGATGGACATAAGACCCTGGCGGCATCGGCAAATGCAGCCTCGATCGGTGCGTTCGGGAACCAGCCGCATTGGATCAGGCGCACACGACGGCCTTTGGCAGCGCGCTCCAGCGCGGTGAACATTTGCTGCGGATGCGCCTTGGCGTGGAATGACAGGCGACCTACAAACAGCAGGACTACTTCGTCCGAACCAATGTCGAGACCTTGCCGGGCAGAAATCCGCTCTTCGTCGGAAAAGACATAATCGTCGGCTTGCACGCCCAGCGGAATCACCGGTAGCTGCGGTAATTCAAAGCGGCTGGCGCCGAGTCGGTTGCGCAGATAGGCGGCTTGATTCTCCAGCAAAAACCGCACGGTATCGCGCACGGCAGTGGAGGTGCAGATGAGTGCATCCCAACTGCGCACCGGTCCCACCAGCAGATCGGTGACCGCGCTCAAGGCAAGATGCGAAGCGGTGGTATGGGTGATGCCACAGATACTGTAGGCGCGGTCACCCAATGGCACGCGACGCCATGCCGAGTCGGTCAGGTTGGGGCCGGGAAGGTACAAACAGCCATCGTCAGCCAGGCCAGCAGGACGATCAACCGGTATCCAGCCGCTCTGCCCGGCAAAACCGTGTTGAGTAAGCTGCTCAGAAAAATGACGGGCGGCAGCGGCGCTATCCGTGTGGCACAGCAGGCGGGTTGCATCCGATTGCGCAGCGGCGCGCAGAAAACCAACGCCTGCGGCTTGGCGGCCCATGAGCTTTGGCCCGGTGGTGACGTAGCCGTCGGGTTGGTAGAAGATGGTGGCGTGGGGCATGGATTTGCATCAGTACGAGGGAGTGAATAAGGATTATGCCTGCTCACTCGAATGAAGGCTACTCCAGATACCTCCAATGGTTTTAACAACGATCGCAGCATACGGCTTGAGTGCTTATAGGAGCTTTTTTCTTCTGGGTCACGATAACGTACAATTATCGTAACCCATTTATTTGCACGTCAAGCAGAATATTGTTTGACGAAATGTGTTCGTATGCTCCAACCCTTAACTCGCGGAGTAAGCAGGTATCAAACTGAGAAAGACTTTTAACGATGGCTATTGAGATTTTGGAACTCGCTGTGTTTGCCAGTGTGATCAAGCATAAAAGTTTTGCAAAGGCTGCCAACGAGCATCAGCTAACGCCGTCTGGCGTTAGCCGCATTGTAACTCGACTTGAAGAACGTCTTGGGGCTCGGTTGCTTCAACGTACCACCCGAAAACTATCGCTGACGGATACCGGAGCCGTATTCCATGCTCGCGCCCTAGGGATACTTAGTGACTTGAGCAATGCCGAAGCCGAAGTATCTGCCAATACCTTGCAACCGCGAGGACTCCTGCGAATAAATGCTCCTGTCGTGTTTGGGCGACTCCATATTTCGCCTCTAATCGAGCGTATCATGAGGGAATTCCCGGCACTCTCGATTGAACTTACGTTGACAGATCGTTTTGTCCACGCAAGTCATCTGCAAACGCGTGCATTTCCTTATAGGTATCACCGTAAGCCTGTTTTGCTGCCCCGTCGTGATCGCCAGCTTGGATTAATGTCAGGGTCTTTCCAAAGGCAGCGACGTAACGGTCGCGCGATTCTTTCTGTTTTGCTAAGTTCGCCTTGCCTTCAGGTGTACGAATCAACGGCTCCAATTTAGTCATTGCTTCGTTGAAGCCCGAGACATTCGTTTGTAGTCGCTGTAGTACCTCGGCGGTTTGCTGCGAGTCGGTAGACGCTACCGCCTCAAATATACGAGCGATGCTGCCGCGAGCATTATCCAGCGCCAGATTGGAGAGTTTCGCTTTAACCCAATTCTGATTGACGAGTGCTTCCGTCCCGGCATTCATGTTCCCCATGTTGACGATACCGACCACCAACATCAAGATGAGCAAGATCAACATCGCTCCAAATCCGCCACCCAACCGTGTTCCGATTTTCAAATTCGTTATATTCACGTGGTTCTCCCCAGAAGAAGTGTTAACAGGTTATTTGATATTTTATTTTCGTTTTGGACTGATACTTTGACACTGGGCAAATTGCATTTTGAATATGGCGCGGGTCATTTTCATTGTCAAGAGTTTTCATTCTGATAATGTGGTATATGATTTTTCGACGACAAAGACATCCTGCATATCGCGCTAACTTCATAAATCAATCAATGAATGCACAGATGTGACATCGCACAGTCGCGTGCCGTCACGGAAAAGGCATTGCGAATGCTTTCGCGCTATCATTCGATGTGGCGTTGAAACGACCATGGCGTTCAATATTTGGAAATAGGCGATGCTCAGCCATATCGAACTTATCTCTCGGCTTTTACTTGCTGCTGCACTTGGCAGCGTGATCGGCTTTGAACGCGAGCGCTTATCATGGGCCGCTGGACTGCGAACGCATATGCTCGTGTGCGTCGGCTCAACGTTGATCATGATTGTTTCTGCATTCGGATTTGCCGATGTACTCGGTACTCCACATGTTGAACTCGATCCGTCACGGATCGCGGCCCAAGTTGTGTCTGGCATTGGATTTCTTGGCGCTGGTTCCATTCTGTTGCGTGGAGAAATCGTTCGCGGCCTGACGACAGCGGCAAGTCTCTGGTCTGTCGCTGCCATTGGACTGGCAGTCGGCGGTGGCCTTTACGTTGCCGCAGTCGCTGCAACCGTCATCATTCTTATTATTCTTGCCGGTATTAAGCCACTGGAAAAATGGTATTTCGAATCGCGGCAAAGTCGTGAGCTCCATTTGGTGGTGGACCGTGGCGCGATGACAGTACATACGCTAGAACTGGTACTAGGTGCCGGTAGCGCACGTATCAACAAATTCGTCGTTCAGCAGAATGAAGATACATCAGATGCCGACAACGTGTTGATCGTTTTGGGGCGTATCTCGGATCGTGAATTTGAAGCAATTTGCGAGCAATTTCGAAAAACAAAGGGAGTTCGTACATTGGAGGATGGTGGACGGCGCGTATAGCCTGACAGTCTTACCATCTCCCTTGAAGATTCGAAGTGCTGGCACGAAAATATGCAAGATGGTGAATGCCAAAAGGTGGAAGTGCACAAGTGCTTGACTGTCGATAAATTGAAACTTTTGCCATTCGATAATGGTCAACCGCGCGTTGATTCTGATCGAATTTGGTCACCAGATGATCACGCTGATATGGCATTGACCTAAATTAAAAGGATACCAAATGAATAATCTAAAAATTGGCGTACGCCTAGCCTTTGGCTTTGGTGTGATCGTCGTGTTATTAATTGCTATCGCGGCTATCGGTGTTAGTCGCCTTACGGCATTGGCGGATGGAACGCAAGTCATCGTAGCAGACAAATATCCACAAGTTGTATTGTGCAATACCGTCATGAATGAGGCCAATAAGATTGCGCAAGCCGTGCGTAATGCGCTGTTGTTCAATGATCCGGAGCAAGTCAAGCAAGAAATTGCCAAGATCCGAGAGTCGAGGATCCTTATTGAAGGAACTTTGCCGCGTATGGGGAAGCTGGTGCAAAGTAATCAGGGACATGTTTTGTTTAAACATGTCCTCGATACGGGTAACACTTATGTCGTTGCACTTGACCAGTTGCTAAAGGTTGTGAACGATGGTCAAAAAGATCAGGCAATTGAATTTCTGACGAAAGATATGCGTCCTGTCCAGCAATCTTATTTCGACGCTCTCGATAAATTAGCGGCGTACCAAACCCAAGTAATGGACCAGGCTGGTGTTGACGCGGATAATCAGTATCACGCTTGGCGCACAACGTCGATTGCCTTGGCTCTCCTCGCAAGTGTTGCTGCCACGTTGATCGGATTTTTAACAACGCGCTCAATCACCCGCCCGATCGGCCAAGCAATGAAAATCGCGCAAACAGTCGCGTCCGGGGACTTGACCAGCGACATTGTGGTAAAAACGCATGACGAAACCGGCCAGCTTTTACAGGCGCTGAAAGACATGAACGACAGCTTGGTGCGAACCGTTGGTAGCTTATTGCTTCTTTAAGCACTTGATTCGATCATGGAAGAATGTTGCATTGAAGCATTGCGTGTCATTTTTTCGCCAGTTTTTTTGGCTCAAAAAATTTGAAATAGTGACAGCAAGTACCCAATGCAGATGATTCCTAGTCGATTTCAATGCGCAATAGCTGCGGTGGCCGGGATCGCCCTGATCAATTCCCTCGGTAATCTGGTGCTGGCCGCGATTCAGATGCAGGTAGCGATGTTGACATTGTCAGTGCTGGCGACTCTGGTCAATGAACATGACTAAATGCTACACTGCAGATAATAGGTGAATCCACAAGGAGCCTCGATGCGCTTGCCAGACTTTTCTCTGCTTGCGTTGACGCTGTTTGCGGCATAGACGGTCCATGCCGCAAATCCGACGGTGGCACCTTTCCGCGTAGTCACTGCGGACCTGCGACCATTCGCGGTTGAAAATCAACCAGCAGCACCAGGCTTTATCGTGGAGTTGGTCGAAGCCATCGGCGCCAAAGTGGGGCAGCCAGTCAAGGTTGAATTTTACTCTTGGGCACGACCCTTCGCGTTGGTGCAAGCCGATTCGCGCGTTACAGTAGTTCCGTTGACGCGCAACGCAACACGCGAAGCACATTTTCAATGGTTGGTCAGGCTGTATAGACAACAATACGTTTTCATCACCAAAGCGGGCAAGCCCCCGATTTCATCGATAGACGAAGCCCGCAAAACAAAAAAGGTAGGAGTGCTACGCGCTTCGTCGACCTTGGATATCGCAATGAGCGCGCAATTCCGCCGATCGCAATTTCTCGAGGCTTCCAGCGTCGAAGCGGGACTAAAAGACCTGGATGGCGGTATTGTTGACACATTTTATGGCGGCAGCGCCATTTGCATTGAAACCATACGCACCACAGGACGCCAGCCTTCCGATTACCATATCGGTGCGGCCATGGGTGGCGGTGAAATTTGGCTGGCAGCGTCGCACGGCTTCAGTGAAAACGATATCGTCGAGCTGCGTAGTGCTTTTGAATCCTTGGTGAAGGATGGCACATACACACGTTTGTTGAAAAAATATGAGTTGCCGGAGTAACGCTGGAACGCGTTTCTTAAATCAGTGCCTGATCTGATCCATTTAACTGCGTGATCAGAAGTGTACCAACGTTAGTTGGCAACGTCTTTCGCTTGTGGTACCGCAACATAATTTGCAACAAACGAATATCCTGGTGACGTGCCTCGGAAATGTGCGTCGTCTTCGTCTGCTGTGCTAAATGTTGCAGCGCTTCCGCAATTTTTATCACTGCCCGAGAAGCTGGTCGACTTCGTGCTGCGCCCTTTGCAGCGCATCTGCCGGGGCAACATTCTCATCAAGTGTGCGGTCGATGGCTTTCTTCAAGATATCGCGGACTTTCAGGTTTTCAATCGACATCAGTTTCGGTTTCGCATATTTGAGTTGACGCCGGATGCGTACAAATGGTTCATCCTTCGAGTAGCGCTCTTTCAGCTCTGGCTCTGCGAATGCCGCATCGACGGCGGGGAAAAATCCAGTGGTCGCGCTAATGCGTGCCTGTATTGACGGCCTGAACAAGAATGTTACCAATTTGAGTGCCGCCTGCGTCTCGTCGTCGGTCAAGTGGGCCGATAGGTAGATATTGCCCCCGCCAGCAGCGACGGCATAGGCATTGTTCTTGGGCAGCATGTCGGCCGTCCACGCGAACTTGACATTGCCCCGGACCGCTTCCAATCCGCCTGACGAATAATAGGTCACCGGATAAAAATTAGAAACGAACCCGTTCAGTGTCGCCTTCCAAGTATGAGCCCGCACCAGGAGATTCTTATCCTTCAGACGTTTCCAGAAGCTTAGCGCCTCGACCGCTTCGGGAGTCGTCAGCGTTACTCGGTTGCGCTGTGCATCCATCAATGTGCCGCCCGCCTGCAAAACCATGGCTTCGAACAAGTAGTCGTACCAATCGCCGCCAAGGCAGAAAGGCGCTTGCTGCGATTGATTCTTCAGCTTTTCAAGCATCAGCTCCATCTCACCCCAGGTGGCGGGCAACTGGTCTTTTGAAATACCAGCTTGTCTCATCCTGTCAAGGTTGTATAGCGCAACTGGCGTGCTGCGCAAGAATGGCGGTCCGCAAAATTTTTTATTGGCGCAGTAACTATTGCCGAGAAATTCGGATGAAATCGGCGCCACGAACTCTTTGAGCGTGCCGCCATGTTTCTCCAATGCGTCCTGAAATGGCGTGATCAATCCTAACTTTTCCAACTCCAGAGTCTCGGATACTTCAGCGACAAATACGCCAGCATTCTGATTCCCGGCGTTTATTTCCTTCACGGTACCAATCACACTGTCCCAATTCGACAACGGCATGAAGGCAATCTTGATGCCGGGTTCCTCCAATTCAAATTCCTTGATCAGCTTGGTATAAAACCGAGAAGTCTCAGACGTGGCACCGGAAGGAACGATAAATTTTAACGTTACTGCATCGACGTCAAATGCTGTGCTGTAGCATGCTGCAGCACAGCAAGCAGCGAGAAAGCGCGCGTACAGGGTACGTTTTATAATGCACATGTCCCAAATCTAACACATGTAACGAGGCGACGGCCCCATACCGTCGTACAAAAATAAAGGCCAGGATTACTGCTCGAATCCGAGCGTCCGCCGATTTGGAATTTCACGCGCAAATGTACCGCAACACCATTGCGAACAGTGTTGCCTTCCAATGGGACTCCGCCAGTTTTCACGACAGAGGTGAGGTCGATGTCGCCCCTATTGACGAAAGATTATCTATCGTCCACTATTGAAAGGGCGATTTGTCACGCTGGCGGTGTGTCGGTCGATAACGTCCTACTCTCGATACAATGCGAGATGTACAGGTCGCTTTCTTGATCCAGATGCTCTCGAATTAGCGTTCTACGATGTACGCGCATATGGAGCCGAGCACGGTAGTTAGCCTGTTGGGCTGCCTGAGTCGCAATTTTGGAAGAATTTCACAAGGCCCAAGTGCGGTGCTTGAGGTATTCAATAACTTGTTGCTGCGAATTTCATGGCACGAAGAATGAAAATGTTCGTACTGGATGAAGAAGTCGCTGAATTGGAGGCAACCTTGCCTCTAGTGCGCAGTGCCGAGGATTTGCCCAGTTTGGTGGAATTGTCGTGGTACCTGCGACAGCGCGATTCGACGCGCGCGCTTACCCTGGCAGGTGAAGTGGAAGCCCTGTGCGATACATCCCAACTTGGCGATTCTGAACGAAGATCGATCAGCGCCAGGCTGGAACTGATTCGCGGCGAGGTGAAGTGGTTATTTGCCGAGCTTGATCTGGCTGAAATCATGGCCAAGAACGCGTTGGCTATATTCTCGACCTTGGACGACATCATAGGATGCGCTGACAGTCATTGGTTGTTGGCATCCATCATTGGGGACCGCGCTGACCCAAAGCGCCGCGATAGCGAACTGGAGCTGGCTGCGGCCGACGCCCACCGCGCAGGCGACGAGCTGAGGGTGGGGATGGCGGAAGCGGCGCTGGCACGATGGGCCGTGCTTCGCGACTGGCATGCGGCTAACGCATGCTGGGGAAATCGGTTCAATGCGGACATCAACGCCATACATCCCGGACTCGCGACATGGGTCTTTGATTTTCTTGGCGTTCTTGCGTTTCAAGCGAGCGAATTTGAATCGGCTGCGGCGTATCGGGTAAAGATGTACGAAAGTGCATTAATCACGGGACAAGTCCAGCGCACGATCAACGCGGCAACGAATGTCGGCAGTTGTTTTAACAACCTCAACGATTATCAAGGCGCACTCGAATGGATGGAACGCGGACTCGAAGCGGCACGTCCGACGGGTTGGCCCGCAAGTATCGGAATCGGACTGATACAAACCGCCGATGCTTTGCGACGACTCGGAAGACTGCAGGCGGCACATGATTTGCTAACCGAAGCGCTATTGATTCTGATGCCGCTTTCCGGTTCACGTACCTATGCAATCACGCTGGAATATATGGGCGATGTAGCGCTTGACCGGTGCGACTTTACCGTAGCTCTGGATACCTTCCGCGAATTGGAACTCCGGGCCAACGCATTGAATCAATCCGACATGTTATCCATCGCCCTACGCGGCCAAGCTCATGCGCATTTGCATCTTGAGCGGCCCGACGAGGCGTTTGCGGCTGGTTCGGCTGCGCTCGACTTGGCAATAACACAAGGCAATGGCTTTAACCAAATTGATGCCTTGCGCGTATTGGCGGAAATACATTCACGTTATACGTTGCCCACACCAAACGCCATGACGGCGCCAACCGCAGCGCTACACTACCTGAAACGGGCATTGGCAGTGGCCGCGACCATCGAAGGTTATATCATCCCCGGGCTGCTGCTGGACATGGTTGCCCGCGAATACGCAAATACTGGCGACACAGCGCAGGCCTATAACGTCTCTTTGCAAGCGATCGCTGCACGCGAGAAGACCAATAGCGCAGAAGCGACAAATCGTGCCGCTGCTACGCAGATCAGTCATCAGACCGAGCGCGCCCGCGCGGAGGCGCAATATCATCGTGAGCTTGCAGCGTCCGAGGCAAAGCGCGCGGAGGCGCTGCAGCAAACCAGTACGACTCTTGAGAGTTTAAGCGTCATCGGCCAGGATATCACTGCGCATCTGGACGCAAAAGCGGTTTTCCAGACTCTATCCCGGCATGTGCATGGTTTGTTGGATGCAAACCATTTTTCACTATTCTTGCTGGACCCCGATGGCCTTACGTTGACCTGCGCCTTCGGGATAGATGACGGCAAGCCGCTCCAGGCGCTGCGCGTACCGCTATCGCATCCAAGCGCCAACATCGCCCGTTGCGCACGCGAACGAATTGAAATCGTAAAGGAAAGGGCAACCGAAGGCTTTAACCCCAACTTGATTCCAGGCACGCTCCCGTCATCGAGTGCCTTGTTCTCCGCGTTGACGATTGGTAAGCGCTTGTTGGGCGTCATGACGATTCAATCCCCAAAAGATGAGGCCTATGGCGAACGCGAGCGCCTGATCTTCCGAACCTTGTGTGCGTATGGAGCGATTGCACTTGAGAATGCGGGTGCGTATCGGCAACTAGAAGCAACCTTGACGACCCTGCGTGAAACGCAGTCGCTGTTGGTGGATAAGAACCTTGAGCTAGAGCACGCTTATCACGAGCAGGAACAGGCGAGCCTGACCGACCCCTTGACCGGGTTGCGCAACCGGCGATTTTTATTGCAACACATCGACAATGATGTTGCCATGACATTGCGCCGCGTCAAGAACTACATGAAAAATGGCGCTGCGAAGGTGACAGCGGATATTGATTTAGTATTTTTGATGATTGATATTGATCACTTCAAGTTTGTCAACGATCAATATGGGCACGCAGCAGGCGACCTTGTCCTGGTACAAATGGCCGAACGCCTGCAAAAAGTGGCGCGAGAAACTGATTACTTAATTCGATGGGGTGGAGAAGAATTTTTAATGGTGGCGCGCGGAACCGATCGACGCGATGCACACGTGATCGCGGAACGAATTCGCGTGGCAGTCAATAGTCGCCCGTTTGAATTGACCGACGGTGTTCAGATCTCAAAAACTTGTTCTGTCGGCTTTGCTTGCTTTCCATTTTTGCCGGGAAATCCGAAACTGTTAACCTGGTCTCAGGTCGTGGAAATTGCGGATTTAGGGCTCTATCGTGCCAAGAAAACTGGCCGCGATGCGTGGGTAGGTTTGCACGGATCAGTGGACGTAAAGCCAGACGAACTTTTTCATCGGTTGACACAAGATATCGAGCAGGAAATACAAAACGGTGAAATAAAAGTAGTGAGTAGTTCAAAGAATTGATTTATAAAATTATAGCAACTATTTTTTAAACACGAACATTCAACCCTGCTTTCGCGCAATGGCGAGAAGCCAAACTTGGCGCTGGCTTGATTGGTAATAACGCAACAGATACGGCCGGCTATTTGATCGGATAGGCGGTACGACATTCCGAAGAGGAAAACCGCGTGCCGGAGCCGTCAAACGGAGTTATGATTGGCTTAGATCCGTGTCACCTCTTGGCGCTAAATCTCGCCTATGCAGTAAGAGCATCAACAAGTATTCAGGCACGTCAATGTAATCGCGTTAGGATGCCTATGTGGAAATGGCTCGTTTCCATCGTGCTCGCTTTTGCGGCATTCCTCTTGCCGGGAATTGCCACAGCCACGATTTCGGTCGTGTTCATCAATCCGGATAATCCGGATGAGCCCTTTTGGCGTAGCGTGACGCGGTTCATGCAGCCGGCCGCCAGTCAGCTCGACATGCATCTAGAAATCCTGTATGCCGATCGCAACCATGTCAAGATGGTCGAATTGATGCGCCAGGTGACACTGCGTGAAAAAAAGCCTGGCTACGTCATTATGGTCAACGAAAAGACCGCCGGCGGTGTGATGCTCAAGCTCGCAGAACAAGCCAAAATTTCGACATTGATTGCATTTAGCGCGTTTGAAGGCGAAATGGCACAAGAATACGGCACGCCGCGAAAGCAATATCGCTATTGGATTGGATCGATCACGCCGAACGCAATCGAGGCCGGACGGGAGACCGCCGCTGAGCTGGTGCGCCAGGCATTGAATTCGAATTCGCGCTTGCGCGGCGACGGTAAACTGTATGT
>OUMC01000009.1_pt1 | contig 9431 bp, 8 predicted proteins | sample 1690821 | NCBI WGS metagenome assembly OUMC01 (sample SAMEA3914812, study PRJEB12502) | metagenome | biome: forest; material: soil | place: Canada | collected 2011-07-07 | depth 0.1 m
AAAACGCCGGCGGCAAAAAGCAAGCCCGCTTCAGTGTTTCCTCGCGAAGCTGATCAGGCTGATCAGCTCGGCCAGCATTTTGGCGTGAAGCAAGTAACGTCATTGCAGCGCCCGGATCAGATTTGCCGCCGGCCCGGGATACCGGCTATCCCGATAGCGACCAAGGCGGTTGATGCCCCGACCGAGATCGATTGCGTGGCCAGTCTCACCTTACCGGAGGCAACTTATCCATTGCGCCTTGATGCGTCAAGTTTCAAGTTGGCTTCGCGACGGCAAACCAGAGAGATGTTATTCAGCGACGACGATGCGAAGGCGGTACGGGTATTTGCGCATGGCAAGGGGCGCGTCGTTTTTGTCGCGGAAAACTATTTCAACAACCTGTATTTGCCGCTGTACGATCATGGCGAACTGCTGCTCGACCTGGCAGGCCTGAATCAGGATGCCGCACAGGTAGTGATTGTCAAGCGACTCGATGTTCCGTCCTGGTATCAAGCGCTCTGGGCATTGGCCCCGCTTACTTTGATTGCGCTTGGCGTTGCCTTGCTGTTGTGGGCGTGGCGGGCAGTGCGCCGCTTCGGGCCGATGCTGCCGGAACCCGACCTGGCACGCCGCTCCTTGATGGAGCACGTCGATGCCAGCAGCCGCTGGTTGTGGAAAACCGAGAAAGGCCGCGGCATTTTGTTGGCTGCTGCGCGTGCAGCGACCGAGAAGATTTTGCTGCGGCGGATACCGGAATTGCACAAACTCGCGGAACAGGAAAAGATCGCGCATCTGGCGTCGCTCTCCGGATTTTCATGCGCTGACTTGACCGCTGCCTTGTACAACGTGCCAGCGCCGCGACCGACAGAATTTACCCGTCAGATTCAAACACTACAACGATTGAGAAAACAATATGAGCGCCAACCTTGAAACGACCACCGCCCCCATTCCGGCCGACCGTCTCCAGCAAGCCATCGATATCGTGCGTCGCATGCGGGAGGAAATCCAGCGTGCAGTAATCGGACAGAAAATAGTGGTAGATCAGGTACTGGCATGCTGCCTGGCTGGCGGCCACGTGTTGATCGAAGGCGTGCCGGGGCTGGGCAAGACGCTGTTGGTGAAGGCCTTGGCCAAGACTTTTTCCGGCGAGTTTTCCCGTATCCAGTTTACACCGGATTTGATGCCTGCCGACGTCATGGGGCATGCGGTGTTCGATATGAAGAATCAAAGCTTCAGCATTCGCAAAGGGCCGGTTTTCACGCATCTGTTGCTGGCCGATGAAATCAATCGCGCGCCGGCCAAGACGCAATCGTCGCTGCTGGAAGTGATGCAGGAACGGCAGGTGACGATAGAAGGGGAGTCGCACCAATTGCAAGCGCCGTTCATGGTGTTGTCGACCCAGAACCCGCTGGAAAACGAGGGCACCTATCCGTTGCCGGAGGCGCAGTTGGACCGCTTCCTGATCAAGGTGCGCATCGATTATCCGACTGAAGCAGAAGAAGCAGCCATGCTGCAACTGGTGACGCGCAACCGCGTCGGTGACGGGCTTGACGTCAGCACCGTCAGCACTCTGGTGAAGCCGGAAACCATCGTCGCGTTGCAGAAATTGGTAGCCAAGATCCGGGTCGACGATGCAGTCGCCAGTTATGCGGTCAGGTTGGTGCGTGCCACTCGCGACTGGCCCGGCATCGCTATCGGCGCCGGGCCGCGCGGCAGCATTGCGCTGGTGCGCGTGGCGCGGGCGATGGCGCTCATGGCCGGCCGCGATTATGTAACGCCCGACGACATCAAGACGGCCTGCTTGCCGGTATTGCGGCACCGGGTTGCGGTATCGCCGGAGAGCGAACTGGATGGCTTGAGTAGCGATGATTTACTGAGTGGATTGATCGCGCAGACGGTTGCACCGCGCGCTTAAACCCACCTCAAACCGAAATGATCCCTTCTCGTCGATTATTGTTCGCGGTCCTGGCGTTTGCCATACTGGGTGCGGGCGCCAATTTCCTGCCCGAACTTGCATTGGGGTGGTGGGGAGCGAGCTGCGCGTTGGTTGTTACGGCCGGTATCGACATTTGGCTGTCGCGCCGCGCGCCGGATCTGCGCATCGAACGGCAATTGGCCGGCGTCTGGCCAGTCGGCATCTGGAACACTGTGACGCTGACCATTCACAACGCCGCCGCGCGCACAGTGAGGCTGGACCTCTATGACGATTATCCGACTGCCTGGAAGATCGAAGGCATGCCGCATCGCAGTATCATCGCGCCGGGCACTTATGCGGCTATCACCTATCGCTTGTGCCCGGACCGCCGAGGCAATGCGCAATTCGGCGCCGCGCATCTGCGCATCGCTTCGCCATTGGGCCTGTGGGTACGCGCGCATCGCATTGGGCCGATGCAAAACGTCAAGGTGTTTCCCGATTTTTCGCAACTCCTTGGCTATACGCTGACGGCGACCGATCGTCGCTCGCCGACTGCCGGTGCGATCCGCAAGCGGCGACGCGGCGAAGGCACGGATTTCCGCCAATTACGCGAATACCGGCAAGGCGACAGTCTGCGCTCCATCGATTGGAAAGCGACCGCGCGCCAGCAAAAACCGATCAGCCGTGAATACCAGGAAGAGCGCGATCAGCAAGTCGTGTTTTTGCTCGACACCGGTCGTCGCATGTTGGCACAAGACGGCGCGACGACGCATTTTGATCACGCGTTGAACGCTGTGCTCACATTGGGTTTCCTGGCGCAAAAGCAGGGCGATGCAGTCGGCTTGATGAGTTTCGGCGGCGAAACCCGCTGGCTTAGCCCGAACAAGGGACGCATCGGCCTCGATCGCCTGTTGGCCGGAGTCTACGATCTGCAACCGACCGAAGTCGCGCCGGATTATGCGCAAGCGGCAGCGGCCTTGCTTGGCCGGCTAAGCAAGCGCGCATTCATCGTGCTGATCACCAATTTGCGCGACGAAGACGATCAAGCCTTACGCAGCGCCTGCGAATTGCTGTCGACCCGACATTTGGTGCTCTGCGCCAGTCTGCGGGAAAAGGCGCTGGATGTGGCAATGAGCGCGCCGGTAGTGCAATTCACCGATGCGCTGCGGGTGTCGGCCACCGCGCACTATCTGCAGCAGCGCGACCATGCGATCAAACGCCTGGGCATTCGCGCCAGTCATTTGATCGACATCACACCGGAACGCCTCAGCATGAGTTTAGTGAATCGCTATCTGGATATCAAGGAAAGCGGCCAGCTTTAAATGGAGGCTGGCCGACCGACAAACCGAATCAATGATCCGGCGCCGGTGCCGGTTGGTCTTGCGGAATTTGTTGCTGCTGTAGTTGTTGGGCGTGAAGAGCCTTTGCCCGGATCGTGTACTGCTGATAGGCGGGAATGGCTATTGCGGCAAGGACGCCAACAAAACAGAGTGGCATCAGTACGGCGACGAGCCATAACAGCGCCGGATTTTCCTTCGGCTTGAGGCCAAAGTTATTTTGGCCTTTGGTTCCCGGGAAGAAGATCACATAGACGTAAAAGAGGATATTCACTAGTGGAACAAACGCCAGTACGGCAAACCAACCGGAGTGGTCCAAATCGTGGAGTCGTCGTCTCGCCATAATTAGACCTATTGCAATCATCGGCACATATATTACGAACATCATCAGGCTAAACCCCGTACCAACACGTGCGCCACTTCTCGGACCAAGAGCTGGTATCAAAACCGCCGCAATTACTCCGAAAATAATGCCAAATGGGATACCAAGCGCCCACAAATACCCAAGATAACGCAATCGGCCGATACGGCCATTCAAAGAAAAAATCTTCGGCGCATACGTATCGTCATCGCTCAATTCTGATAGTTCTGCATTGGGTGCCGAGTATGGATTGTTCAAAATATCCCCTTTTTAGTAAGTGATCTTCGTCTTTTCTATTATTTATGTAGTCTATTTTTGCTGCAGAGGTAAATCTAACATGCCCGTAATCGGGATACACGGAAAATCTCCATGTCGCTTTAATAAAACTGCATGAAGAATCTTTTAGTGGAGTTCGTGGTCCTTATTGGTTATTTTCACGTTTGTCCTTATCGCCAATCTGAAGCACATCAAACAACATATTCACGTCCCGCCTTGACGATCTATCAATCGCAATCGCGTCATCATGGCGTCATTGATTCTCGACTATAATGCCTCGCCCCTACGCAAATTTCTTTGCTCGCAATTGGGCATCACTTCGAGCGTCAATCGTTTATTGAATAAGCAAGCGAAAAGATATTCGTTTGCATTGCAAGCAAAAGCGGCAAGAATTGGCATTTCATAAAATGGAAATGGATGGCTGCGTTGGGAACTTTAACCGTTGCCTGCCGGTCATAAATCCATAATAAAGAAAGACACAAGGAGTTAATCACGTTTTCAACCGCGATCCGGCTTGAAGGCGTTTGTGAAAGCTGACGCGTTCGGTCGCACCTATAGTTTGCGATCGACTGGCCCGGATATTTCCAGTGTGCTTGCACGTTACCGGAATATTTGGATTAGGCTTTCTAAGGAAAGAAATTGTTAGACAGACTGCATGAATTAAAGCCCGACGCCGGATCTTCGACTCCCTTATATCTGCAACTTGCAAGCAAACTGGCGGTAAGCATCCATAGCGGATTGTGGCAACCGAACGAAGCATTGCCGGCCGAACGTGTCTTGTCGGAAGTGCTCGAAATTTCCCGTTTTACCGCGCGGCGCGCTCTCGACGTGTTATGTGAGCGTGAAATTTTGACGCGTCGGCATGGTTCGGGAACCTACGTAAATGCGAACTTGCCGCGCCCGACTTCACGCCTGACTAATTTCAGTGAAGAAGTACGGCAACGCGGATTCCAACCTGGTTCGCAATGGATTTCCCGCGAGACCGGCGTTGCCGGCAAGGAAGAATGTCGCGCCCTGGGATTGCCGCCGAATAGCCGGGTGGCGCGCCTGAAGCGCTTGCGCACGGCGGATAATGTGGTACTGGCCATTGAGAGTAGTGCGATTCCGATTCAATACATGCCGGACCCGAACGCTGTCAGCGATACCTTGTACGGTTTTCTTGCCGGCCATAGCTTGCAGCCTACAAGGGCGCGCCAGTACATCTGTGCCGTCAATGCCGACGCGGAACACGCGCGGCTGACCAATATCGATCCAGGCGCAGCGATGCTGCATATCAAACGGATCGGTTATCTGGAAAGCGGCGCTGCCATCGAATTGACCCATTCCTATTTTCGCAGCGACCGCTATGATTTTGTCGCCGTGTTGGGGCCAGGATCAACGGCTTTGGAAGCTGCTGCGTAATAAATACGTACTCAATATTTACTGACGGGCTTGCAAGGCGATGCGCACCGCCAAGCCGGCCAGCACCGTTCCCATCAGCCAGCGCTGAATCAACAGCCAGCGCGGCCGAACTGCCAGGAAGCCGGCGATTGACCCGGCAGCCAACGTGATCAGCGCGTTGATGGTGATGCTGATACCGACCTGGATCAGCCCAAGCTGCAAGGATTGCGCGAGGATGCCGGGGCCGTTGGGGTCGATGAATTGCGGCAGCAAAGCGAGATAGAGCAGTGCGATTTTCGGATTCAGCAGGTTGGTGAGCAAGCCCATCAAGAATAACTTGCGGCCGCTATGCAGCGGTAACTCACGCAGCTGAAAAGGCGATTGTCCGCCGGGTTTCAAGGCTTGCCAGGCGAGGAACAGCAAATAGGCAGCACCACCAAAGCGCAGCAAATCATACGCAAACGGAACCGCAAACAGGATCGCAGTAATCCCGAACGCTGCACACAATAAATAAAACAGGAAGCCTGCCGCCACTCCGGCGAGCGAGATGAATCCGGCCTTGCGGCCCTGGCAAATCGAGCGTGATATCAGATAGACCATATTCGGCCCCGGTGTCAACGCCATGCCAAGGGAGAGCAGGGCAAAACTAATCAGTAGATGGGTTGGCATGTCGATCCCGGCGGTGGTCCAAACGCACATTTTACGTTATTGCGCGTATCTTGGCTCATCGGTCAAGTGGATCCATGCGGCGCGCATACCACTCCCTTTTAGCTAGGTGGGCGGTGCCACGAGTCCTGACTTTGCGGTAGTATTCCAGCGGAGCGCCGGTAGTTTCGGGGGCATGCTTGATTTTCAGCTCGGCAATAGCCTCTTATTTCTTCTGTCTTGAAACAGAATCCTTGGAGCAAGAATGTTTAGCTTTAATACACAGTTTTACCGCGCGTCAGTGGCCGTCGCCCTGATTCTCCCTGCGCTTGCCTGGGGCAGTCTTGAAGCGGGTACCGATGCCTATAACGGCGGTGACTACGCGCTTGCCATGCATGAATTGCTGCCATTGGCGGAAAAGGGCAATGGCGATGCACAATATTTCGTCGGTCAAATGTATGCAAATGGCCAGAGTGTTCCAAAAAATGAGGAGACCGCGGCGGGCTGGTTTTTGCAGTCGGCTGGAAAAGGCAATGCGAACGCGCAACTTACCTTGGGCGACATGTATGCGTTTGGAAGAGGTATCGAGGAAAATGACGCGATTTCTGCTTATTGGCATTGGCGCGCTGCAATCACGTTTGTAGCGACTGCCAGGCGCAATTTGAATAGCAGTTTGAAAAATACCGAAGCTGCCAAAGCCAAGACCGCTGGGCAGGCGATTCCTACCGTCGTCAAATGTACCGAGCCAAGCTATGTCCATGACGTCCAGCATTTTGGCGATGGCGGCACGATGGACTTGTTGTTCCTGGTTGATGCAGATGGCAAGGCATTGGAGACCTCAGTCTTGAACAGCAGCGACTGGTTGCGCCTCGATCAGATCGCGCGCGACGCCTTCAGCACCTGTACATTTTCTCCCGCCAAAGTCGACGGCAAAGCCGTGCCTGGAATTCTGCGCATGCCCTATGTATGGAAGACCAATTGAGCATGCGCCGCCCACAGCCTCTTAAATCGCCCACCGAAAATAACATGACCCCGGATAAATTCAAATCGCCTCTGTCGCGCGCCTCATTAGTTTCATTGGCTGCATTTGCATTCGTCATGTTGGTATCCGTCGAAGCGCAGGCCTCGGCCGGCACCGAAACCGCGAGACGCGAGTACGACCGGGGAAATTACGCCGGCGCATTGCAGGAACTGCAGCCGCTGGCGGAAGCCGGCGATACTGGTGCCCAGGTTTTGCTGGGCACCATGTATGCAAATGGCAGAGGGGTGGCGAAAGACGACGTCCAAGCCGACGCCTGGTTTTGGAAAGCGGCCACTGCCGGTAATATGGAAGCGCAACTGGCAATGGGTTCGGCTTATGCGGATGGGCGAGGGGTAGCGCAGAACGACGATCTGGCCGACTATTGGAAATGGAAAGCGGCTGTCAATTTTTCCGCTGTCGAAAAAAGCAAGCTCGATGCTGAAGTCGCCAAGCTGCCGACCGCGCCCTCTGGTTCGAAAAAAAACACTGGAGCGGTGATCGAGCTGGATCATTGCCAGCCGCCGCCGTATCGCCGCACCGGCTACGGCTATCATCATAGCGAAACGCTGCAAATACTCTTTTTGATCGACCCCAAGGGAAATGCGGAGGAGGCGACATTGCTGGAAAAAAGCGATTGGGCGGAGCTGGATCACGCTTTTTTGCTCAGCTATTCAAAAACCTGCACCTTCAAACCTGCGGTGAAGGATGGCAAACCGGTCAGCAGCCTATACAAATTGGCAGTGACCTGGAGCGTCGATCCGTGAAGGAAATAGCGGCGGCCTCGATCGGATCGTGAATTGATCATGAGCGCGCTTGATGCGACGGCTGTCGCCGCAATGATGCAACAGGCGCTGTCGATGCATCAACGCGGGCAATTGACGGAGGCGGAGAGGCTTTATCGACAGGTGCTGCAGAGTGAGCCGCAGCATTTCGATGCCTTGCATTTGCTGGGCGTATTAGCCAGGCAGGATGGGCACCCTCGGTTGGCGTTGGAGCTGATCGGGCAAGCCTTGCGAGTCGACCCGTATCAAGCGGTTGCCCATTGCAACATCGGTGCTGCGCTGCAGGACTTGAACCAGCCCGAACGCGCATTGCATCATTATGAGCGGGCGCTGGCGCTTAACCCCAATTACGCACTGGCGCTAAATAATCGCGGCAATACATTACGCAAGTTGCAACGTTACGACGAAGCCCTGTGCAGTTACGAGGAGGCACTGCGTTGCAAGCCGGATTACGCGGAGGCTTATTATAATCAGGCAACGGTTTTGCACAAACTCGCGCGATTTGACGAGGCGTTAGCCGGTTTCCAGCAAGCTCTGCGATATAAACCAGACTACCCGGACGCCTGGTGCAATCATGGCTTGGCGCTGCAGATGTTGCAGCGCTATGACGAAGCCTTGGCAAGCTATGAACAGGCGTTGCAACGCGCGCCGCAGCACGCGGTCAGTTGGTGCAATCGCGGCACGGCGCTGCGCAAGATGCAACGTCACGAGGAAGCCTTGCGCAGCTACGATTTGGCGCTGCAGTGCGCACCGAAAATGGCCGACGCTCACTTATTTCGCGGCAATACCTTGCGCGCACTGTCGCGTCCCGACGAAGCGATCGCGTCCTACCGTTGTGCATTGGAATATGGCGCTGACCCCGAGCAAGTGCATTACGCCCTGGCGGCGTTGGGGGGCAGAAGCGGCGCCAGCGGCGTCACCGGCGGATTACGTCAAAAATCTGTTTGATCGCTACGCGAATCATTTCGACCATCATTTGCAGGATGTGCTGCACTATCGGACGCCTGAATTGCTGGTCGCAGCGCTGCACAAAATGAGTATTAGTGAGCCTTGCGATACGATCGACCTCGGCTGCGGCACCGGCCTGTGCGGCATCTTGTTAAAACCGTTTTCGCGCTGCTTGATAGGTGTCGACTTGTCGCCGAATATGCTGGAAAAAGCGCGGCAACGCGAGGTGTACGATCAATTGGCGTGCGGTGATATCGTAGAGTTCCTGCAGCCGACTATTGATTGTTACGACCTCGCTGTGGCGGCGGACGTGCTAGTCTATATCGGGGATTTGGCGCCTATTTTTCAGGCGTTGCAATGCGCATTGCGCAACGGTGGGGTGTTTGCGTTTTCCGTCGAAGATCATGACGGTGACGGTTTCGTATTGCGCGCTTCACATCGCTTCGCACATTCTGCCGCTTACCTGAAGAGCACGGCAAGCGATTTCGGTTTTAGAATTGAAGCTATGGACCGACAAGTTTTGCGCTACGACGATGGTGTTGCAATCAATGGGCGCTTGGTGCTGATGACTTGCCGCAAATAGGCGCGATTCAACTTATCCCCAACAACCCACCCGGCTCATCATGCAAGGGTGTCACCGTCACGCTAACCCCTAGAATTTGCTGCCCGCCGCCCAGAACGATCCCGCGCAATGGCGTCACATCGCTGAAGTCGCGGCCCCAACCCAAGGTGATGTGCTCATGTTGTACCAGGCTGCGGTTGGTTGGGTCGAAATCGACCCAACCCC
>OUMC01000004.1_pt1 | contig 7926 bp, 9 predicted proteins | sample 1690821 | NCBI WGS metagenome assembly OUMC01 (sample SAMEA3914812, study PRJEB12502) | metagenome | biome: forest; material: soil | place: Canada | collected 2011-07-07 | depth 0.1 m
CAGATCTTTACTACGCTGATGGGGGATGACGTGGAGCCTCGGCGGGCGTTTATTGAGTTGAATGCTTTGCAGGCTGGGAATATTGATGTTTGATGTTGTAGGATCCAAGTGTAGGATCTCAAAGAAGTTGAAAATAATCTCACCCCGATGAAAATTTTGTCGCAGATAAGTTGAAAATTACCTACTTCGACAAGACCAGATAACGAATTTCCTTGTTCGCATGTCAAAAATGCCTCGGCTTAGCTCGGGGCATTTTTTTTGCTGGCATCAAACCAGCACTTCAATAAGAATCAAGCGAGTCTATAGACTGTCTATAGACAACTCATTGATTTAAAAGGATTTATTGAAATTTACTCCTAGCCTAGCTAGAATGTATAGCTATTGTTACGCCAGAAATATTGCTAATTTTGACGCCACTTTCCGCATTGTTCTCTGACCTTTGCCTGTCCCGTGGAATACGGAAAAAGGAACTCGCCTATCGGCTTGGCCTGGACCCGTCTCATCTGAGTGCAATGGCAAGCGGCCGGAAAGGCCCACCGGTGGGCGATTTGTTTCTGCAAAAAGCCCAAGAAGGCCTGGCGCTTACCGACGAGGAGTCGGCAAGGCTGAAAGCAGCAATAAGGAATTCAAAAAAATGGCATCAAATGCCTGCCAACGCAAATCCTGGCGAGCACGAATTGATTACAAAGATTTTTGATTCAGTGGGGAAATTGAAGCCGGCTCAAATAAATATCATTAGTGAAATTTTGAAGCTTTAAGTTGCATAACCTTCAACGAATGGAGCGAATGCCTATGCACAAATGAAAACGGAACATGCTTTTGAAGGCATGTCCCGGTTCCGGTAAAGCACTGTACTGCTGTTCACGCCATCAGTATCAGTCTCTTTCCCCACCCGGTCAAGCCCCTCAAAGCCCCAAAACCCACCTTCGATGAACGAAAGTTCGTCGAGGAATGGACCCCTTTTGGTCAATTTCCGGCGGCAAAGGAGAAGTCATGCGAAACAAAAGTGCATCCCGTTGGCATCACGCCAATGGGAAAGGCGAAGCTTATTCCTCGAATGGCACAAGGCAGGGTCAAACGCTACGCGTCAGAGAACCGGTCGGACGATCATTCGGATCGGTTCGCGGCAAATTTCCGTCCAAGAAGAATGGGCGCATGATCCATTGGGAAAGCCAATTGGAACGCGACGCCGTCTACATATTCGAATTCTCGCCTGGCGTAATCAAATACCAAGAACAGCCGTTCAAGACGCATTACACGTTCGAGGGTCAAACACGCCGTTACACACCGGACTTTACGGTGACGTTATCGACAGGCGAATGCATCGTTGTTGAAGTGAAGCCAGCGGAGCGCCTGCTTGACCCAAGCGAGCGGCGCCGTTTCGACCGAATTGCGAATCATATTCAGCAATTGGGATTTCCATTTCAGATCCTCACAGAACAAGAAATACGGCGGCCTCACCTGTTAGAAAATCTGCAGTGGCTGCATCGTTATCGTGGAGAAAGGCTCACATCTTTTGAGCGCCGCCGTTTTATCGACCTGCTATCTGCAGCGCAAGAAATCACGTTTGCAAGCGTTGAGTCAGAGCTGACCGATCCGGCGGCCATATGGAATCTGATCGGAGAAGGCATATTGATCTGTAACCTAAGAGAGCCGCTGACAGCGGGCACGATATTGCACCTCGCTTTGAAGGAGGGGCAAAATGCAGACGTTTATTTTTAAGGTCGGCACGTTGATATCCCGGAGCGGCCAAATAATGCGAGTGCTCCGAATAATCGCGGATGGCCGCGTACAGCTGGAAGCAGAGTCCGACAACAGCATCGCCAATGTCGACTATTTTCAATTACTGAAAGAATATTCGGAGCGGCGCCTCGAATTCATTGAGGATCAACTGACTCCGCAAATCATGTTCGCGCCAACAGAGCGCTCTTTGTTCACCTTTCCTGAGGAAGTGCAGTCGGACGCGATACGAAAAAAAAGGTACCTCGATTTTTTTAGAGAGATGGGCCCTCTGGTGTCGACTCCTACTGTGCTTGCTCCCCTCATAGCGCAATGCGCGTGCAAAATAGGTGATCAGAATCCGCCAAGCCCGGTAACCGTATATAGGTGGTATCGCGAGTTAATACGGCACCAAGGAGATTGCCGCGCATTGATTTCAAGACACGATCGCAAGGGCGGCGGCGGAAGCCGGCTGCATCCCGAGGTAATTGACCTGCTCAATAAGACAATCGATGAACGCTACCTTGGTGACAAGCCGGATTCCATCGAAGCAGTGTGGCAAGAGGTTGTCAGTCGAGTAGATAAACGAAACGAATTCTATGTCGCTGCGGAACGTCTTCAAAAGCCGAGCCGGGCAACAATATACCGCGCCATCAAAAGTGTCGACAAATATGACGAAGCGGCTGCGCATTTCGGAACACGAATTGCGAAGATGAGGTTTCGAACAAGCGGGCTTGGCGCGCCAGTGAAACGGATTCTCGAGAGAGTCGAGATTGACCACACGCCGCTCGATCTGTTTGTGATCGACGAAATCACTGGATTGCCACAGGGCAGGCCAACCGTGACCATTGCGATCGACGCGTATTCAAAAATGCCAGTCGGCATGCATATTGGATTTTCCGGTACATCTATCGAGGCAGTTTTTGCATGTATCCGTCATGCGCTGGTACCCAAAACATATATCAAGGAAGACTATCCAGAAATTAAACATGACTGGCCTTGCTACGGGCATTTCGAATCGCTCGTTTGCGACAATGGGTTTGAATTTCACAGCTTGGAATTGGAGCGAATTGCTCTGGAACTGGGCACGCAGCTCCATTTTTGCCCAAAGCGCCAACCATATTACAAAGGGTCAATCGAACGTTTCTTGAAGACCTTAAATTACCAATTTTCGCGAATGCTGCCAGGGCACAGCTTCGCGAAATGGTTTCAGCGCGAGGATTACGATCCCCTCAAAGATGCTGTCTTGACCTTCGACCAATTGCTTCGGTTTGTGCATCGATGGATAGTCGATGTGTATATGCAAGATCTGAATCGCGGCATAAACAGTTCGCCTTACCGCAAGTGGGCGGAAGGCGCGGCGGTAAGTCAGCCTCGACTGCCTCCCAATTTGGATAGATTGGACATCATGCTCGGCCGGACTATTGGGAGAACAGTTTTTCACTACGGCATTGAGCTTCACAATCTTCGATATAACGGACCGGCATTGCTTTCATTGCGCCGTCAGTACGGAGAGCAAGTGAAAGTCGAAGTCCGCTATTACTTCGACGACTTATCTGTGATTCATGTCATTGATCCCATCACCAAACAAGCTATCCCGGTTTTAGCGCTCGATCTGGAATACACACGAGGTTTGAACTTGAACCAGCATAGACTGATTTGTGCACGGGCTCGTGAGATAAATGAAGGAACTATCGACAGCTCGAGCATCGCGCGTGCGATGTCTGAAATTCGGGAAATTACCAGGGAGATGTCCTTTAGCAAATCTCAAAGGACTCGTCAACGCGCCGCGAAGATAAAGGGCGTGAAGCAGCGTTCGACGCCACCTCCAGCTTCGCAACAGAATCATGACACGACGCGGCCGGAGCCATGGGTTTCAAGAAGGCCGTCCCCGGTTGAGTTAAATAACCTGCCAGATACGGAAACCGTAGTTTTCCCCCGTCACTCCAACCCTTGGGATTGCTGATTATGGGCACACAAAAAGCAATGGGCGATGATTTCTACTCGAAGCTGCGGTGCGTGGAGAGCATATTGATCTTGCACACGCAGTTCAAAGATGCAATCTCGCGCCTGCAGCAAGCCTTTGAGCATGCCAGAAACGGCGCTGAGCCGCGGCATACTTTCCTTACCGGCGAGTCCGGGACGGGAAAAACCCTACTCGCGCAGTATTTCCGTTCACTCTACCCGCCAGACCCGAGCCAGTCTGACACGGAGATTCGAGTGCTATTTGTGTCGACGCCCTCTTCGCCAACATTGAAAGGGCTGGGAGAAGCGATACTAAGTGCTCTCGGTGATCATTATGGTCAAAAGGGAACCGCCTTTGAAAAGCTAGAGCGTGCAATATGGCTTCTACATAAGCGCCGCATACAGTTCATTTTCTTCGACGAGTTTCATCATTTCATAGATCACGCCAAATACAACACGCTCGCCGCAGTGACGGATTGGCTCAAAAGATTTATCGACGATTCGCGAATTCCGTGTGTATTGATGGGACTGCCTCGATGCAGGGCAATTCTCGACGCTAACGAGCAGTTGCGGCGACGCTTTTCCCGCCGAATCGAGCTGACCGCTTTTTCGATGGACACGCCAGACCAGGAGAGGGAATTCCGCAGCGTGCTTCATCAAATAGATAAGGCACTTCCAACTCAAGGTATTTCGGGGCTAGGTGAGGAAGATTTTGCAGCGAAATTGTACTTCGCTAGCGATGGGCTTATGGGCTACCTTCGGAAACTGATAACTGAAGCATTCCAGCTGATGGTTGCAGAAAATCAGGTGAGGCTGACTAACGATATGTTCGAGCGTGCGTTTACTGACGCCATATGGAATGAAGGTGTAGGAGCGTCCAATCCTTTTAATCGAGCATTTATTCCGCGCCGCTTGAACCGAATCGGGGAACCGTTTGCCATTGTGGTGAACCCAAATATGCACAGAGGCAGGAGAGCGGGCGGATGAGCCGGACTTTACTTTTCAGGGTCAATCCCTACGCAGGCGAGTGTCTACAAGGCTTTCTTTTGAGATTGGCGGAAGCGAACCGGTTACCCTCCGTCACGTGGATAGCGCATCTTCCCGACGAACTGAAACTGCTTCGTGAATTGATCGGCGTCTCGCTCCATGGGCTGTTGCCTTCTTGGATGCAAAAGGCATATAGATCTGCACCAGTCTCTCGATGCGTTAGTGATGCTCGCCTGCTTCGCCTTCGTGCACGCTGTTGCCCAGCGTGTTTCGCGAAGGCACGGTTTTGGCGGTTGGAGTGGGAACACATCTACTATGTTGCATGTCATGTGCATGGATGTATGCTTGTTTCATCCTGTCCTGACTGCGGTGCGAGGTTAACTTGGAATCGTACTACGCTTGCCGCCTGCAAGTGTGGATCGTCCATTGAAAATTGGCCAGGCGGCGCTCAAGTATCCGAACAGGAACGGCGATTGTGTACCCAGCTTGCTGCTTGTCTAGCTCTTGAAGCTGGGCAGCAATTCAATGGCTCACTGATCATTCTTGACGAGAGAATGCAAAAGGTCACAGAGGGGGATCTTTCAAATTTGATCTTTGTGTTTGGCACGAATTTCCGGCAATTCGGCGATTCGGGCTATCCCGGATTCAGAGGAATGGGTTCGTTCAATGATCGGCCTGATTTTGTCCGAGTGACGGCAAACGTTCTATCTACCTGGCCGGAGCAGTTCCGTACATTTCTCAGGGAATATGGTGGACTTGGAAAGACTGGCATGCTTGGCGTCGAACCATCCGGGCGCTATTGTCTTTTCGCGAAAGCACTCCGTGCCAAATTCCGCACTCCTGGACTCGATTTCATTTTTGAAGAATACCGCACTTACCTGACACAAAATTGGAACGGGGTGTTCACCAGGCGAAATACATGGATGAATGCCGAGGATTTCGACAAGCAGCGGTATCTTTCTGGCGCTGCCGCGTACCAGCAATTTGGATTTCCCCGCCGGCGGACAATGGAATTAATTGAACGCAATCTGCTGCGCGGATACATCAAGCGCACACCGCATGGCCGGGAATTCGTCATAATTGAACGCAGCTCATTAGCTTATGCACAGGAATTGCTCGGTGACAGTATTACCCTGAAGCGCGCGGCTGTTTTACTCGGCTTGCCGCGTGAACGAGTGTGTGAACTTGTTTCCGCAGGTTACATCACCGAATTCGACAGCAAGGTTGCCGATCTCAAGCATAATACGCGAGCGTCACGCGGCAGAGTGTTTTCCCGCAAAGAGCTCGCGAGTTTTATACGCAGGCTCAACACAGGCCGCCGCGAGCCATCGGAAGAAGAAGGCTTGCTTGGATTTTCTGTTCTGTTAAAGATTCATCTGGCTACGCAAAAGGAATTTGCGGCGCTAGTTGGGGCAATATTGTCAACGCAGCTCTCAACAGTATCAATGCGTTCCGGGCGTTGCGGATTTGCCGATATTGCGGTTGGGCGTGATCAGTTCCAATTGTGGCGGCGGTCTATGCGGTTGAATGTAGACGGAGCGCAATTTACCGTGAATGAAGCGGCAAAGAGGCTTGGGGTAAAGCAGGAAGTTGGGTACCACTTGGTGGCGCATGGGCTGCTGAGATCCGCACCCGGTAAAATGGGAAAGAGGCAATGCCGGGTCGTGGCGGGCGAGGATATCGACCAGTTTATGTCGGAATATATGTCCGGCGTGGAATTGGCTCAGTCAAGAAAGACCTCACCAAAGGCAGCAGTCGCAAGCATTCTTGCAGAAGGGGTCCGGCCGGTTGCCGGGCCAGGCGTAGATGCTTGCAGGCAGTATTTTTTCTTCAGAGCCGACATAGTCCGGCCAGGACCGAAGGAGTGAATCGTGGCGGTGCTTGAAAATCGGGCAACGGTCGTTGAAAAAGTTCTGGCAAATTGGGCGCTTGAAGGCTTTCAGCCCGATGTTGACTTTCTGGCCCTGCTTGATCAGTATGTAAGCGGCGAAATGTCGCTACGAGAAATCAGCGCGCTAGTCGACGCGAAGTTCGGAGTTCAAGGTGACCAATGATTGACCGGCAATACTCTTGCATACCCTTGAATTCCTCTGTACGCACCAGAAAAATAGGGTCATTTTCCGTCATTCGGCGTGGTGGGTTTCTGGTCATTACCAATCCTAATGCGAGACGATTCGAGTGAGTCGCCGCTCATTTTAATGGAAGCTTTCTGCTCGTCGCTGCATCCAGCCAACGTTTTCGGATTGCATTTCAACTGGATCGCTTCTTGGGGCTGATCGTTGTGGCACGCTGCCAGGAGAATTGCGCCTGCCAACGTCAGCAATGGCAAAGATTGTTTCAATTTCAGTCATCCTCGATTAAAACAGTGCCTGTGGGCGCCAGCAAGAGAAGCGCCCAGTTGTAACAAAAAACAAAACTGACGGCGCATACGCCGACTCCCAGAAACATGAAAATCGCCGTTGTCTGTTCACGGGCAAGCAGCAGCGCGCCGCAAAAGCCGATCAAGGACAGTCCACCGATTAGGCCAATCAAGCCGTTTACAAGCGGCTTGAAAAATAGCATCAATGCGAACACCAGCGTTCGCATAATCATGAAAGCTGTCGCAAATATTGTTTTCATCGAATACACCGACAAGGAAAAATGTTGACCTGTGGAAGAGCGCTGTTCCAAAGGCTCACCGGTCAAAAACTGACGAGGGCGAATTAATTGCCGATGCATGCTCTGCTAATTCCCTATTTTCCTGTCCATCTTTACGCACGCTAGGGAGTATCGGCCAACCTTGAATGCATATTTTGGCTGTACCTACTGCGTTAGATTCGCCGAAAATGGGTATTAAATCACGTGGTCTTAAAAGCATTGTAACGCGACCATTTGTGGATGCCAAGACTTTCATCCAAGGTCGACAAAGATAAAAAACTCGTGCGAGTGGGCGCTGCTATCCGGGCTAAACGCAAGGAACAGGGCCTTTCCCAAGAGGAGCTTGCCTTCGCCTCCGGGGTGGAGCGTGGCAACATGGGGAAGATTGAGCGTGGCGAAAACAACTTGTCAATTTTAAACCTGGTACGGATAGCAGATGCGATCGGTGCTACCGCTGCCGAAATCTTGCTTGATGCGGGCCTGTGAACAGAGTAAGAGTGGTTCCAAAGCGCATGTTGTGGGGGTGTACGGGATTTTGTGTAAACGGGTTTTCGTTTAGACCGAAGTCATCCGTTCTTCAAACTGAATTGTGAAGCGGTTGAGCGCTCCTTTCCAGTC
>OUMC01000015.1_pt1 | contig 4586 bp, 4 predicted proteins | sample 1690821 | NCBI WGS metagenome assembly OUMC01 (sample SAMEA3914812, study PRJEB12502) | metagenome | biome: forest; material: soil | place: Canada | collected 2011-07-07 | depth 0.1 m
AATCGCCGCCGTCCAGGCGCAGGCTGCACAATGGACGCAGCGGCCGAAGATTTATTTTGAAGAATGGAACGAGCCGCTGATGAGCGGCATCGGCTGGGCTTCCGAAGCCATAACCATCGCAGGCGGCGACGATGCGTTTCCGGAACTGGCGATCCATGCCAGTGCAAGAGACCGGATTATCGCCGACCCGCTGGAAGTCGTGCGACGGGCGCCAGACATCATCATCGGATCATGGTGCGGCAAGAAATTCCAGCCGTCGTCGCTGCAGACCCGGCCAGATTGGGGCAGCATCCCCGCACTCAAAAATGATATGGTGTTTGAAATAAAATCCGCCGACATCCTGTCTCCCGGCCCATCGGTGATTACCGAAGGCTTGCCCAAGATCAGCGCCTTGATCGCGCGCTGGCAGGCTTTGCAGCCTGGGTAACTACAATCCGTTATTCGAATCCAGGTGCAGGGGAATGGTCATGACAAACCTGGCGCCGCCCAAAGCAGATTCAGAAGCGACGATGTTGCCGCCATGCAGCGCCACTGCTTTGTAGGCAATCGCCAGGCCCAGGCCAAAACCGCCGGTACTGCGGTCGCGGCTATTGTCCAGTCGATGGAATGGCTCGAAGATGCGCTGTCGCTCTTCAATCGGAATGCCGGGACCATCGTCTTCCACCGAAATTTGATGGCTGCCATCGGCTAACCGGCATGCCGAAAGAACAATACGATGATCACCATATTTTGCCGCGTTCAGCAGCAGGTTGCCCAGCGCTCGCGAAAGCAGCCGTCTGTCTCCTGCTAGCTCACCCAGATTATCCGGGAAATCCGTCGTCAATTGCTTGTCGACGAAACCATGGGCTACGGCGTGCAGATTGTCCTGCAACATATCGGCCAAGTCGAAATGTGCGCGCCCCAAAATCTGTTGCTGTTCAAGTTTGGTCAAACTGAGCAATTCACTGACCAGCGCATTCAATTCAGTGATATCCGCTTCCATTGCCTGCAAACGCGCTTGCGGCAATGCGGTAAATTGCCCCTCTTCACGCAACAATTCCAAACCAAATTCAAGGCGCGCGATCGGGGTGCGCAATTCATGCGAGACCGAATGCAACAAATTTCGGTGTGCGTCCAGCAAGCCCTCAATACGCTGCGCCATTTGATTCATGCAATGCGCAAGCGGATAAATGCTCGCATTCCGAGCAATTGCCACCCTGGTAGCCAGCTTGCCCGCGCCGAAATCATCGGCCGCATTGGATAGAGTCTGCAATCCGCGCCAATGCCCGCGCGACCAGAGAGCAATCGGAATCAATAACGCCAGCGCCACGATTACATAGCGCATGGCTTCCATTTTCAACTCCAGGCTGACATCGATCGGCAGGCCTTGAACGTGGATCGCCTCTTCGTTGCTGCCGATATAACGCTCGCCGCGCAAATCAACGCGACGATAAAACGATTTGCCAGGCACGTCGAGCACGATGTAGCCGCGCGCCAGCGCCTTGACCTTCTCCGGCGCAAGGACTGCTTGCGCCGCCTTCAAGGGTATCAATTCCAGATCGAAGTTGGAGACTTCCCTGACCTTGTTCAACCTCACCAGCCATTCGTCGGTCGGCGCCTTGTCGATATATTGTTCCAGCAGGAAAATCTGTGCCGATGCTTGCTTGCGCGCTATTTCCTCGAACGGGTCGCCAAAAAAGTAACTGATCGCAAAATAAATGACGACCGTCGCCGCTGAAATCGACAACATCACCAGCAAGAAAAAACGGAGGAAAAGGCGATTCATCAAATTACCGGAATTTCCATGCAGAAGGGCTGAACAGATAGCCTTCGCCCCATACCGTCTTGATCCTTTCGGCTTCGGTGTCGTCGAATTTACGCCGCAAGCGTGAAATGCAATTATCGATACTGCGGTCCAAACCGTCGAATTCGATACCCCGCATTTTCACCAATATGTCATTGCGCGACAAGACCTGCCCGGCTGTCTCCGCCAAAATCAAGAAAAGCTTGAATTCGACGCTATTAAGCGCTACCGCTTGCTCGCGCCAGATGATCGTTCGATTACTCTTGGAAATTTGCAATGCGCCGAATTGTAAATTATCAGTTTCAACGGCAGGTTTATCTTGCGCGCGACGCAGCAAGGCCCGTAAACGCGCCAGCAACACGCGCGGTTGCACCGGCTTATTCACGTAGTCATCAGCCCCCTGCTCAAGGCCGGACACTTCGTCAAACGCATCTTCACGCGCAGTCAGGATCAAGATCGGCACGTTGCTGATTTGACGTATCTGACTGCACACCAGCATGCCGTCCAGCCCCGGCAGCATCAAATCCAAAATGACTATGTCCGGCAAGGTCGCGCTCAAACGGGCCAACGCCAAATCACCACGCCCGACGATGTCGACCGAGAATTCGTAACGAACCAGATAGTCGCTAACCAACGCCGCCAACTTGGCGTCGTCTTCGACCAGCATCACACGAAACATAGCATTCCTCCCAATGCCGCATTGTATAAGAAGCGTTCACCAAAATCGTGCGAAAAGACACTTGAATACAAGTCGCTACATTTCACAGACATTTGAGATGCCCCCGCCCCGTACAAAATGATGACAAGTGAGCGACATTTGAAGGGGGATTTTTCCTGCCAAGGCTTTTAATCTGACAGCTCTTTCACATCGAATCAAAGGACCCATCTTGAAACTGCACCGCTTCGCAATCTTCTTTTTTCCCATCACTCTACTCTGGGTCAGCCACGCCCGCGCTGACGACAATTTCGTCTACGGCGCGCTTGGCCTTGGCGATTCTATCGGGTACGGTCAGGTCATCAACGACAGCTTTTCTGTGCGCGCCGACATAGGACACGAATCCTATTCGATACGTCAACGTAGTCTTGGCGAGAACAACTACGACATTAACCCTGAATCGGCCACTACCCTGAACGCGATGGTCGATTGGTTCCCGTTCTCAGGAAGCGGCTTTCGCGTGTCGGGTGGACTGGCATACGACAGCAATCAGACCTGGGACTCCGTCGCAACCCCTGATAGCTTCGGCAATTATCACATTAATGGCGTCACCTATGCCGCCAATGAGGTGGGCCAGTTGCGCGCCGAATCGGCGTTTCGCAAGATCATGCCCGAAATTGGCATCGGCTGGGAGTCTGCACCCGCTAGCAAAGCCGGTTGGCGCTTCATCTCCGGCTTGAACCTGCGCCTGCTCAGTTCAGGCAATACCACGCTGAGCGCCACCGATTCCGCCGGCAATAGTGCATTGCAGCAGAATACTGTCGCGGAACAGGCGCATGCCAATTCAGACTTCGGCAATAAAGGTTATCTGCTTGGTTTGTCGCTCGGTGCCGCCTATTCGTTTTAACGACACGAATTTGCAAGGGCACAGGCATGCCAATCATGTCAGCCACCGCCCGAACTCGATTCGGGTGGTGGCTTTATTGCAGGCTGTTAGAATGCGCACTGATTTTTTCTTTTTGGTCTATCCCATGATGCATAAGCTATTAGCATTGGTTTTACTGGTTGTATCAGGTATTTGCCAGGCACAGACACCGGCCGCGCATATTTTGCCAGACGGCAGCACCGACATGTACCTCGGCGCGAACTTCATTGACGGTCCGGCTTATGAAGGGTCGAGCGACCGGTGGGACCATTGGGCCTTTAACTTCCAGGCATTATGGAGCAATGGCGTTTTTGTTAGCTTTTCCAAGATAGGCATCCATCTGAGCGATGATCCGCGTATCGAATATGGGCCGCTGTTAGTGCCGCCACAGTCGAATTCGCCAAGAACCGAAGGCTCAGACCCTTTCATCGGTGGATTTTGCAATTACACGCTGCCGTACGATGTACAACTGACGACCGATTTGGTATATGGAACTGGTCGCGATCGTAACGACATTTTGTTTGATTTCGGTGCTCGTAAGCTGGTACGAGTCGCCGTGCATCACAACGTATCTTTTGCGGCTGGAATGACTTGGGCCAACGGAGAATATACGCAACTTCAATATGGCATCACTCCGCAACAAGCGCTGACCAGCACTCTCCCGGCTTACGCAGCGTCCGCAGGGATTAAGGATGTCCATGCCGGAGTGAACTGGAATTGGGAACTTAGCACTAGCTGGCTCCTGAACTCCCAGGTGTATGCTACGCATTTGATGGGCAGTGCCGCAGGCAGCCCTTTGGCCGAAAGAACCGACAACGTCACGATATCAACCGGATTGGCCTACAGATTTTAATAAAATCGATTATTTTCGATGTCTATCAAGCGTCTTCCCTTGCTCACTTTCTTCCTTCTGCTGACGGCAGGAGCTGTGTGCGCACAAACGAACGACGCGGACACAAATGGATCCCATGACGGCGCCTGGTTCAGTTATCGCAATACCTATCAGTCAATGATACGTTTTGAGAAATATGGCAAGCCGAAGCAATTCATCCAAAATCAGTTGCAAGTCATCCCGATAGACAAAACGGTGCCCCTGGATGGTTTGCACTTGACCTTGATAGGAAAGTCGACGCATTTGAATTTGCCGCTGGATCCGGTGGGACGCGCCGTATTTCCATTGCTGAAAGCGGCTTACGATGAAAATGCCGAGCTGAGGATCTGTC
>OUMC01000020.1_pt1 | contig 4071 bp, 2 predicted proteins | sample 1690821 | NCBI WGS metagenome assembly OUMC01 (sample SAMEA3914812, study PRJEB12502) | metagenome | biome: forest; material: soil | place: Canada | collected 2011-07-07 | depth 0.1 m
GAATAAAGTCTGTCGGAGGGAGAATAAAGTTGGTCGGACTCAGGCAAGTCTTGCTGCTTAATCGCATCAAGGTTGCCACCGATTGGCCTATCAAAGCAATTCGAAGTAGCGGCCAGCAGCCATCAATCCGATTGGCAATCTTAAGCCAGACTTTCCCAGCTCAAGCCAAACTTCGCGAGATATTTTTTCAGCCGATCGGCATCATTCGGTTTCGCCTTCGCGCTTCGCGACGCGGCAAATAGCTTGCGCCCGGCATCCGACATCGATTTGGATCGGCGGCAAACATCAATCACGGATTTGAGTTGCATGGCGTCGAACAAATCCAGCGCCTCCAAATCTGCCTGTTCCAGCAGGTTTTCGAGATCGACGTCGCTTTGCTTTGGATTTTCCGAATAGGGATGCCAAAGTTTTTTTAGTCGCGCGGTCTCATTCGCCACAATGGAATCGGTTATACGACCGGAATCGGCAAGTGTTGCCATACGGGTGACCGAAGCAGAGAGGTCTCGAAAATTGCCGATCCAAAGGGCTTCCGGGGACATGGCGAAACGCATGTAGTGATCGCGCGCTTCTTTGTTAAAGCGAACCATTTGTCCATTTTCCGAACTGAACTGCGTCAGCAAATAGTCGATATTCGGCTCTACGTCCTCGGATCGCTCGACTAATCCTGGCAACTGGTAGCTCCATAAATTGATGCGCGCGTACAAGTCTTCGCGGAATTTTCCGGACACTACCTCTCTCGACAGATCACGATTTGTGCCGGCAATTAATTGAAAGTCACTTTGCACCTCATGGTCCCCGCCAACCGGAAGGAAGCGCTTTTCTTCGATCGCCTTTAAAAGCATCGCTTGCTCGTCAAGCCCCAACTCACCGATCTCATCGAGAAACAGCAAGCCTTTGTGCGCCGTACGCAGCAGCCCCGGCCGATCCGATGCCGCTCCGGTAAACGCACCCTTTATATGTCCGAACAGCGTTGAGCCGGCACCGTCGCCGTGTAGCGTCGCGCAGTTAAGTTCGACAAATCTTCCATCGAGCTGGTGCCGCGCCTTCTTCAATTCAAACACCCGCCTGGCGAGGAATGATTTTCCGGCGCCTGTTGGCCCCATTAGCAGGATCGGCGCCTTGGATTTGATGGCGACATGCTCAATTTCATCGATCATGGCATTGAAGCGCGCATTGCGGGTCGCAATGCCCGACTTCAAAAAGGCGACGCCCTCTTCCTGCTCGCGCGAAAAACGCTGCGCGATCTGATCGTACCGGGATAGGTCAAGATCAATCAGCGCGTAGCTGCCCGGGTCACCCACGGTCTGGCGACGCGGTGGGGAAGACTGCAACAAGCGCCCCGGAAAGTAATGCGCTTCGGTCATGAGGAACATGCAGATTTGGACTACGTGCGATCCGGTCGTGATGTGTATCCAATATTCCTCGTTGTCGGTATCGAATGGATAGTTCTTGGCAAAATCGAACAGACTGCCATAGACATCTTCAAAATCCCATGGATCGACAATCGGCAACAGCCGCGGAACAACTTTCGTTTCAGGCGAGACTGACGCAATATCCTGCGTCACTTGATTCACGACGTTGTCATGCTTGCCGCTATAGAGCAAGTCCAGGCGCTCGATCACGACGTCGTCATGCTGCGCCAATGCCACCGTTGGGCGCCACTTCTCCCAACGGGCGCTGCCTCGCCCACTATCGAGCTGCGTGCCGACGAATCCGATTACGACAATCTTTTTCATTCTGAATAAATATTTATCTATTTGGATAATATTTTACGATCCCGAGTCGAAAAAGTAAATCTACCGTCAGGCCCAAAAAAGCAATGAACCGTTTCAAATCAATGCATTACGCAATATTTTTGGCAATTACCCCTGGCTGGCACGCTATTCGCAATAAGAAAGATGTCTCAAGTAACTTTGTCTGCAACAGGCAATGGTTCAAATAGCCCTTCCGGTGCATCGTTCTCAAGCCAGGGACATTCCCTGGCCTGATGGAGGTGATGTATGCCGCGGCAAAGAAACTTGAAACAAATGCGATTCTTCTGGTGGAGACTTGATGGGTTCGATTCCCAACGTCGCAACAATGGATAGCTCATTGGGTAGAGCAACTGAATAGTAATCAGTTTGTAGCGGGTTCGAATCCCGCTCCATCACCTTAATCAGGTGTCTTAGCAATGAAATGCAGCAAGGGGTGGGAAGGCCGACGTTTGCAGTCGAATCGAAAGCCTTTTTTGCTTTGCACCGAATACAGTGGCCTTCAGGTTGACATTGACGGTTTTCAAATTGATGGCGCGAACGCAAGCAGGTAGCGGTCAGCTGGCAACAAGAAAATCTTCACCCTCACCATGACTGCCAATGTGATTCCGTGCCTGGCAAAACACCCCTCCAATCGAATTGAGGGAAGTAAAAATGAAAATCGTGCAAGTACGAAAAAACGAGCGGGCAATTCTGTTGAAGGATAAGGACTTTGATCGCGTACTGGGGCCAGGTAAATACCGCTTCATGAATCCGTTTGTGAAATACGATGTGTCATTGTTCGATATGAACAACGCGTGCTTCGACAACGCATTGGCGGAATATTTCCGCCGCCACGAAGCCGAGGTGATGACTGAAAATTTCCACGTTATGGATGTAGCGGACGATGCCGTCGTTCTGCGTTACGAAAACCGGAACCTGGTCGAGATCCTGGCGCCCGGATCGCGAAAATTATTTTGGAAATGGGGAGCGCCGCAATCGTTTGAAGTCATCGACATCAAGGAACATTACGATGTCGATAGGAAATTGATTGCCTATCTGGCCCAGCCGGCCTTGCGAGGCAAAGCGATTGTCGGCTTGCAAAATATTTTGCCGGTGGTCGTGTCTGAATCCCATGTCGGCCTATTGAAAGTTGATGGGAAATTCGTGCGGCTGTTACAGTGCGGGAAAACGGCATACTGGCGCTTCAATCGCGATATCCAAATCGAATTGGTGGATACCCGGCTGCAAGCGCTTGAAGTGGCGGGACAGGAAATACTGACGCGGGACAAGGTGAGTTTGCGCATCAACTTGAATGCGAACTGGCAATATGACGACGTCGAGCTGGCATACGCTCGCTTGGCGAAACCCGCCGAGTACATTTATCGCGAATTGCAATTTGGCTTGCGCGCCGCCGTCGGCACCAGAAGCCTGGATGAACTGCTGGAAAACAAGCAGATCATCGACCAGGTGGTCAGCCAACACTTGCAAGAAAAGCTGAATGGCTTCGGCTTGCGGGTCTTGAGTCTCGGCGTGAAAGACATTGTGCTGCCGGGCGAGATGAAAGCCCTGTTGGCACAAGTCGTGGAAGCGGAAAAAGCCGCGCAGGCGAATGTGATTCGTCGTCGCGAAGAAACCGGCGCCACGCGTTCCATGTTGAACACCGCTCGCGTAATGGAAAATAATCCCATTGCTTTGCGCTTGAAGGAATTGGAAACCCTGGAGAAAATCGCCGAACGTATCGACAAGATTTCAGTTTTCGGCGGCTTGGATCAGGTATTGAACGGCTTGGTAAAGGTCAATCCTTGATATCTCGGGTGGACATCCGTAACTATATAAAATGAATTAAAGATGAAATCATGAAACACGAAGAATACGATGTAATCAATGTCGAAGGCGGAAGCCATATCAAAATGTGGACCAAAGGCGTGCCGGTCGAGGCCGAAGCCAAGAAGCAATTGACCAACACTGCGAAGATGCCGTTCATTTACAAACACATCGCGGTGATGCCGGACGTTCACCTTGGTAAGGGATCGACTATCGGCAGCGTCATTCCCACGTTGGGTGCGATCATTCCGGCAGCCGTGGGCGTGGATATCGGATGCGGAATGATGGCGGCCAAGACTACCTTGAGCGCCAACGATCTGCCGGATAATCTGAGCGCATTGCGTAGCGCGATCGAGAAGGCCATTCCGCATGGAATGTCGCCGAAGACGCGTGGATTCAAAGGGCGCGATAAGGGTTCGTGGGAAACGCCGCCGACGCCGGTGGATGCGGCCTGGGCGCAATTGAAAGACGAGTTCGATACCGTCTGCTTGAAAACACCCAAGCTGAAGAACAC
>OUMC01000018.1_pt1 | contig 3558 bp, 3 predicted proteins | sample 1690821 | NCBI WGS metagenome assembly OUMC01 (sample SAMEA3914812, study PRJEB12502) | metagenome | biome: forest; material: soil | place: Canada | collected 2011-07-07 | depth 0.1 m
CCAAAACATGGGTAATCGTCGCTTGGTTCATTTTCGGCGTCAACTCTGCACGACTTTCCTCGGATGCATTTTCCGCAGTTGAAGCTGGCGCGTATTGCCCTTCCTCTTCGCCGCTCAAATCGGCTGTGATATTGCCGTCCGCGTCTGTCGAGTACGAGAGGTAACTGACGCGAATTTTTTCGAAGGCAAGGAACACAGATAAATCATCTTCAAAAATGAAACTTGAACGGGCCCAATTGTTAAAATGCGTGTATCCCAAACCACGTGTTACATCAGGCCACGGGAATTCCTGGGCGTGACGCATCTCGGAATCCCAGACTTGCAATCGTCCGAGATCAATCAGCTTTTTCAGTCGCAAACACAGGTCGCGCAATACACGATGACGCTTGCGGAGGCCGTCACAATCGTAAATATGAACATCGACCCGCTTCATTTCGTGCGCATCGCTAATGCCGCATCGCGAACAAAATTCCCCACAGCCAAAGGGTTCCAAGGCGGCGGCAATGATGTTAAGCACCGCATCGACGTTATACAAAGGCATTTTCGATAAAGTCACTTCCAACCGGACGTTTTCGGGCTTGACAGCCTTAGCCACATGAATTGGGACGACGTTCATTTCATCACCTCGATCGACTGGCGGTTCAACACGGCATTTTGGCGATGAGCGACGGCCAGACCTTGCATCGATCCGAACTTTTCCAGATATAGGCGGTTAAGCTTACCTGCCTTCGGCTGGCCGCAGCGCAGGAAAGTACGAATCGTGCTCTGTGTCGGCTTGAGATCGCCGGCGACTACTGCGGCCCGAATCCGTGCAACGAGTTGATCCTCCTCAGACCTGGCGGGGCCGCTCGCTCTAATCTTTGTCGCAGAATCAGGATCAGGCACCCTAAGCGCGTAGTCGGGTGCGACGACGCTGCGACCGGCGTCACGACCCGGCGCTACGGCTATGATCGCCCAGCCGAGGATGGCTGTGCCTTCAAGCACGACTGCGGAAGCAAAGCCGACGATTAATTGAAGGCGACGTTCTGTCGTGCCAAGCCAGGTAGCGACCGGAAATACGACTGGATCGGTACGTAACGCCTCACGCCGATCATCGTCACGCGCGGCCTGCAATGTACGTCGGTCGTCGTCGGCCTCATGGCGTTTTTGTTCGTCAGCCTCGACGCCTAATGCCGCAATTTCTGCCGCCAGACGGACACGGCGCACCTTCAGCGTCGGACAATCCCCCATACAGGCCTGAATCTGAGCGCGCGCCAAAGCGGCGCTTAAATTTGCCGTCTCTCTGGCAATTTCTGTACGCGAGCGCCCGGCGTGAATATCGGGATTTGCTAGCACGACGGGCGCCGCAACCGTTGCGACGCGGAGGTCGCCGGCATGGTGCTGCGCGGTCATGAGGAAAGTCGCTTGTCCCAACAGAACAACCGAAGTTGCGACAATCCACAATGCCAGCGCACAAACCTGCCTGATGCCGCGAAATGCAGCCCAGCCTGACGGTAGCCAGTGCACAACAAAAACGGCAATGCCAAGAAGTAACATGCGCATGATGCGTTCAATGAGCAGGCCGCCGGACTGCCAACCGGCAAACATGGCAATGCCCAGCGACGCCAGCGTGGCCCCGATTGCGAGCGCGATCACTAGCTTTAGCGACGCTTTCGACTTACGGATAGGAAGATGCATGGAATCGCCAACTGACTGAACGGGTGTGGACGCCCGAATTTGGAGAATCTTGTTCATCGCGTCCCCCTTATTGTTCAGCAGAGCGTGATTGCGCACGTGACGCGATCCAGGCATCGACCTCGGCTTCGAGCCAGCCAACCGAACCTAAGCCCAAGCGAATCGGTTTGGGAAACGTTTCGTCGAAATATTTGCTGTGAGGATTCAATTTGTTGTAGATGCTGGCGGAAGACATCTCCAGCTTCTCCTTCAGGCGCTTGATGCGAAGGACTTTCTTCAGGGGTTTGGAAGTTTCACTCATCGAATTTCTCCTTTCATTGATTTCGATTCGATGAGCTCAGTTTAGGGCGCCTTGGATTTTTCGAGAATCCAGTTTGGTACCAAAATTTCGAATATTGCCACCAACCGTGCGGCGTTTCTCACCCAGCCGAATTGGGGTGGAAAAAAGAGCAGTTCGCTCATGACAAACCCGTTTATAACCCTCCTACGTTGGTGTAAGAACCAGCCGTCTTAAGATCAGTTGAGTGAGCCGATCCGGCACGCAAAAAACAAAGTCAAACCGGATCTGGGGTTCGCTTCTGCCTCCTTGCTCTGTCCCGTTTAGTTTCGACAGCTAATGTCAAAAACAGTGTCGCGGCGTCAGGCATCGAACTCAGCCAACCTTGCAATGTCTTCTCGAAGCTTTCCAGCTTTGATCGCTTTTTAAATGTCGGATTATTGTCGTACACGTGGTCATGCACTTTTTGGCCATGCTTTAACAAAAATTCGTTGATGCTTGGCCATCTGCTGCCGCTTTTGGCGACATGGGCGCGCACCAATTCATAGGCAAACGCCCTAGAACCTGCAAACATCTTTTCGCGCTTATCTGCCGCTTTCAGGCCTCGTAGGAAGGCTTCTTCGGCCTGCATTCTTTGACGCATCCCCATCTTGAAATCCCCAAGCACCCGCTCAAAATCTGAAAAAGCGTCGGCCACACCGCACCAATAGATACCCTCAGAGACCATCGGCCAAGCCAATTGCTCGTTCCCCTTCCAAAACGCCTTCAAGGCTCGCCCGCAATACGCCGTGGATATGTAAATTGGTTTGATCAGACGCCCCGCCACTAGCTCCGCATGGTTTTGCAATTCCTCCTGAGTCATAATGATCTTTGTAAGCATTCCCTCTCCGCCCACTTGCGGAACGTAAAGCGGATGAAGTGCCTTGTGGGCCAACTCAAATGCCTCGGACGCCAATTCTTGCTCAGACAGGAATTGATTCACAATTTCTTCAGGCGCAGTGACGGAGGCATCGTCGCGCTTGCCAACCAATTGCATTACGTGTTTTCCATAATAGGATTGACCTCTATCTGGCCAAATTCTTTCATGGGCGAATATAAGTCTTGCCATGGTCGTATAACAAACATCTTCCAAGCTGCCGTCTTCGAACACTGGACATTCTTCCATCGATCACTCCTAGGTTGAGTCGCTCTATATTGGACGGACGACTAGACACCCCAATCGCAATGGGTTAAATAGCATAATACCCAACGGAGATGGTTAAAAGATCCAAGTCGTGCAGCGGGCAAGTTGATGTGCATCCACCGGCCTGCTGATAAAGTGCGCAAGGATTTTCACTAACCTTGGCTGGCGTCGAACAGGCATTTTCGATTCCAAGCTTTGCAACCGTCCGTTCGCATGATGCGGCGCCAAGCCGACTTCAAATACGCAGAAAACCATAAGATCAAGCGGCGACATTTCGGACACGCTTCGGACACAAAGCGTAAAAAATGAAAAAGGGTTACAGTCAAAAAACTGTAACCCTTTGATTTTCTTGGTCGGGGCGAGATGATTCGAACATCCGACCCCTTGCACCCCATGCAAGTGCGCTACCAGGCTGCGCTACGCC
>OUMC01000001.1_pt1 | contig 2909 bp, 2 predicted proteins | sample 1690821 | NCBI WGS metagenome assembly OUMC01 (sample SAMEA3914812, study PRJEB12502) | metagenome | biome: forest; material: soil | place: Canada | collected 2011-07-07 | depth 0.1 m
CCCTTCTTGTCGGTGTAGACCGCCCCCAGCTTCGTCTCCAGAAACGCCCAATCGATCTTTTGCGCGAGCTTCACCAGTGGGTGGTTCAGATTGATGATCTGGTCCAGACGCGATTGGAAGATGTCTTTCTGCCCGCTTGGGCGACGCTCTTTGGGACGCACGATTCACATTCCCACGGCCGAAATATTGACCATGGAATCATGGCGAAAGCCGATCGTCAATTGCAAGAAACCCCATCCGGAGAGGCCCTTTTCTGACAATCGCGATTATTTAAAGCGTCAGGATTATCTCGCCAAATCAATAGCCTGGCTGTTGTTCACGGCCGACTAGATAGGCCCAGGTGTAACGTTGATCACACGGTGGGCGGGGCCGACTTCCGCGTTCAGCCCAAATGCGGGTCAGTGTGCCTTGCTGGCCGATGCGCGCCTCGTCTTGCCACCAAATCTCGATCGGCTTGTTTTGCTGGGGCTCTGCAACGGCAGCGGCGACCAGGTCGGCGATGTTTTTTTTGCGTCTCTTGGGCAGAGGCGTCTTGCCCTAGGTGTTGGGGTCGCACGGAAAGCCGCCGAAAGTCGAGACGACGCAACATCTCGCCGACCGAACGTTCAGCCATGACGATGCCGAATTCCTTCTTGATCTGATCCGCCAAATCAATCCGCCGCCAGCGAACAACGCCGTGCTTATCCATATCCGGGCCCTGCCTCACCCATTGCGCTACGATGGCCTGTTGCTCGACCGTCAGCAGCGGCGTGGCACCAGGGGCTTGCCGGTCTGAAAGACCCGCCAAACCCTCGGCACTATAGCGATGAACCCAATCGCGCAGCGTTTGTCAATCCATGCCACAAGACATGGCCGCTTCTGCGCGACTACGCCCGTCCAGCACCAAAGCTAAAGCAAGCATCGCCTGGCGGCGGCGGCGTCCTTGCTGCGTGACGCTGCAAGACGAAGACCGGCGGCATCTAAATCCGTCTGTGTGATCAATACCGGCAAAACAACACCTCCCTGCCAAATCAATGTCGGAAGGGAATCACAATCTCACCGCCAGAGGAACCACAATCCGACGTCATTGGTATCAGAACTGATCCTACTCATAAAAATTTTGGACTAAACACCTAAGTGAAAGCTTCGTCAGGAAGCTGAAGGCTTTGCGAGGAGTTGCCGCATTACTGCGACAAAAACCGTTCCATTGCCTTCCTCCGCTCAAAAAGTTATTACATCCGTTCGACTCAAAAAATATTTCACGCTAAGGTCTTTCAGTCCTTTGCTTTTGCTCGGCCGCCGAATGGCTTTCCGATTTCCTTCTGCTTTTTCCAATTTTCACACGCTTGGCGACTATATGCGAGGGGCGCTCGACAGCAAAATAAAATGCCGCACTTGCTGCCGCGATTGAGAAAAGTTCTATCAGCCAGAAAACTAGAGCATTCATATGGGCGGCCATCGGCGATAGCGCCGTAATGCCAATCTTATGAATCAAGTATAGAGAATAACTCGCCCGGCCGAGGGTCTCAAATTTTGCCGTTAGGACAGTTAGCCTAAAAGACAGAAGCTCGTCATGCACCCAAAAATAGGCAAGCCCAACGATCGGTATGATGGTCCAAGGCACGCCAATCGTGAAATGTAGCTGCGCGGGCGTATGAAACAACAGTAGCGTGCTCAAAGATCCAAGTCCAATCATGCATAGACGCCAGTACCAGAGAGATCCAGGGAGCAGTCTTCGCGAGTTTGGCGTGAAGTATTCAGCTAGACATGCCCCAAGAAGCCAAGCTGGAGCGCAGAATAACCAAGTTAATGTATAGCCAAATTCCCAAAGTCTCATATATTCTGCGCGAGTTAAAAGCATTGCTACAGAAATAAAAACAGAGAGCCATAACACGTGACCAATTTTTATCTTATAATTTCTTTCTATAATGAATAAAATTGGGTACAAAGCGTAATAGATTATTTCACAATACAAAGACCACAAGACCGCGTTTTCAGATTCAACATATTCGTTGCCTAAGAGTCGAGTTATAAGCACGATCGCGAGCAGAGGAATGCCAATACGCGCTGCGCGCCTGACTAAGAACGTCTTCCAGTCCAAAGACGCCTTATTTATATTAGGATAGTGAATGCAAAATCCCGATATAATGAAAAAGATGACAACTGCGGCGCTTCCGCTAAACAGCACGCCGAAAAGCGCACTCAGGGCACCAAAGTGAGTGCCAAGCAGCGCTTTTACGTTAAGGAAAGCACCGTGACCACACGCGACCCATATGGCGGCGACGATACGCAGCGTATCTACACCGTATACAAGGGGACGTTTATTTCCAGCGTCGGATACCATTTCGGTCATGTGCCCCTCCATCTCGCATCTGCAAAATATCACTTGCGCTTCAAATAACAAGCGCCGTCACCAAGACGACGCAACCCGAGTTGCCGACGCCTATCTTAACACGTCAATTTTGAAGTCATTCCAATAAGGCCCGGACACGACAAGGAGCGAAATCACACAAACCGGCATCTTAGATGTTCGAAGAGATATGCACTTTTGACCTCGGAATATGCCCTACGGGCTCAGCAGGCCTCCAAAGAGCGCGTCGCTCATATGATCTGGCCCGCACGGCTTGATGAGCAGCAACAGAAACAGCATATATGCAGACTGGCGAGGCCTCGAAGACAATCCGTTGCCCATCGAATATCCACATATCGGCCCCGCTTACTGCTTTTGCTTTTTCCGCTTTTCCTGCCGCAGGTTCGCCCAGTAGTCGAGCCGTTCGCGCACCTTGCCCTCGTGGCCGGCGCCCTTGGGATCGTAGAAGCGCGGCCGCTTCAGCGCGTCCGGGAAATAGGTCTGGCCGGAAAAGCCATCAGGGTCGTCCGGATCGTAGATGTAGCCGGCGCCATAGCCGATGTCCTTCATCAGCTTGGTC